>Ga0210043_1000476_pt1 | contig 42525 bp, 65 predicted proteins | sample CryGeymet201501t_FD_183990 | JGI IMG/M metagenome (GOLD analysis project Ga0210043, IMG submission 183990) | Groundwater microbial communities from Crystal Geyser aquifers in Utah, USA - Crystal Geyser metaG 2015-01t (SPAdes) (version 2) | ecosystem: Environmental > Aquatic > Deep subsurface >... | reverse complement strand
ATTCGCATAAATCGTATTGGTGTCGGTAGAGTCTCGTATGTTTAAACTTCCAGAGCTTGAATTTAACAAGGTAAAAGTCTGCCCTAGAGCCAGCGTACTCGTTAAAGGCATCAGTACTTCATCCCCTGCGCCAGAACCAGTGAACTGCTGAAACCCAGGACTTGCAACGGTTAAAACGTATTGAGTGAAGTTAACCCGCGCTCTTGTTTGAAATCCATTTAGCAGATTGCTTGCCGAGAGATTAGCATTTGTATCCCAAAGAGGAACCGCTCCTGCTGTTGGAACTTCGGTTATAACTTTGTTGATCGCATTATTAACAGGCATCTTGTTTCTCCTTAAACAATAGTGAACCCAGCAGTTTGAGGGCCACCAAGCACAGTCCATGTGGTATCAGCAGTAGTACACAGTAACTCTAGTGAATCATAACGATTGGTAGAGGCCACGCTACCACCAGCACCTACTGTAGAAGAAACCGAACCAACCTGAATATTTTGGCTAGCATTCTGGTCTATTCTCCAACCACCAGCACCTTTGCCAACCAGGTTAATTACAGTACCAAAGGCAGCTGTAGCTGGCAATGTAAAGACCACTAGCGCACCGTTATTGGCAACGTAACCACTATCAGCAACCATGGCTTGAGTCGTACCAGTAACTTCAGTCCAACCAATACCAGAACCAGTTCCAGAGATTGTGATTCCGCCAGCAGCGTTCGCAATGGAAATACCGGAGCCAGCAGTCAATGTTGCAGGTACAGGCGTACCACCCGTTACCCCGATAATGATTTGACCATCAGTCATGGAAGCAGTCATTGCAGGAACACCAGTAGAGTTTGTGACCAACATGGCACTATTAGCACCTGTTAATCCACTCACTGCTGTACCTGTACTCGCATAGTAAGCAATCTGATTCGCAGTTCCACTATTAACTGTTCCACCGCCAGCAGGGGTCGCCCATGTACCATCCCCTCGAAGGAAGGTTGTTGCACTTGGAGTTCCTGTAGCACTTAATCCAGTAGGTACAGGCAATCCTGTAGCATTGGTAAGAGTAAGTGAAGCCGGAGTTCCCATAGCCAATCCGTTAGGCAATGTCGTACTAATGCTTGGAACGCCACCAGCTGAAGTAACCAGCACCCCAGAATTTGCCGTAGTCAGACCTGAAACTGCCGTACCATTCGCTGCGTACCATGCCACCTCATTGATTAAACCAGAGTTGACTGTACCGCTTCCTGCTGGAGCTGCCCATGTGCCATCACCACGCCAGAATGTCGAACCACTCGCACCTGTGCCACCATTCAAATGAGTTACAGCTAAGTTACCACTGACGTAAGTCGCTAAGTCGATTGCCGTTGCATTCCATGTACCTGTAGTTATTGTGCCAAGAGTCGTGATAGACGTTTGACCAACATACGTTCCGGCAATGTCGATGACTGGCGTTGTACCACCCGTTGAAGTAATACGGTTTGCTGTGCCTGATACGCTAGTTACCCCTGTACCAGCTGGTGTTCCCCACGTACCATCACCTCTCCAGAACGTGGCTGCTGTAGCACCAGTACCAGAGTTTAAGTGAGAGACTGCAAGGTTGCCTGAGACATAAGTTGCCAAGTCAATTGGTGTGGCGTTCCATACACCTGTGACTACAGTTCCTAATGTAGTAATCGAAGTCTGACCTACATAAGTGGCTGCTATATCAATTACAGGCGTTGTGCCTCCAGTAGATGTAATTCTATCTGTAGTACCACTTACACTCGTAACGCCAGTTCCCGCAGGGGTCGCCCAAGTGCCGTCTCCACGCCAAAAAGTTGACGCAGTAGCACTGGTTCCTGAGTTCAAATGACTTACCGCAAGATTACCGCTCACATACGTAGCTAAATCAATCGGAGTTGCGTTCCAAGTGCCAGTCGTAACCGTACCGAGCGTTGTGATTGAGGTTTGCCCTACATAGGTAGAAGCAATATCAATCACAGGGTTAACGCCACCTGTCGATGTAATTCTGTCAAGGGTTCCCACCACACTCTTGACGCTACCAGCATCGAGACCATCTACATAAGTCTTGATGGATAAGGCAGTTGCAAGGTTAGTTGCAGTAGCAGTTGCCATGGTGTCATCATTGATGATTGCGCTCACCGCAGTCGTGCCTTGGATATTAAATGTTCCAGGGACATTCAGTGTTGCTGACAGGCTTAGAATCGGGTTCTCAGGGTCAGTGCTATCCACATCAATCTGATTAACCGTTCCTACTACCGTCTGAACACCTGTAGCTATACCATCCACGTAAGCTTTATTTACAAGGTCAGTTGGGTTAACAGGCGCATCGGCTACTTGACCTGAAGTCAGAGCGGCAGTACCACCTGTAATGGCCACGGCATTAGCGTTCTGTACAGCCATTGTACCTAAACCTAAATTGGTTCTAGCACCTGCTGCTGTATCTGAGCCTGTACCACCTTGGTCAATGGGAACTATATATCCAGGAGGTAGTTCACCTGTGTAGAGGAATCGAGTATTAATACCTCCACGCAGACCGACAATTGTGTCGCCCACCTCAACATCCCCTCCATTCTGGAAGGTACTAAACTTTTGATCAGGTACTAATGCCATAACCACACTCCTTGTGATATTGGGTTCGCAGTGCCTTAGCTAGCTGGCAAAGCGTAAAACTTAACTAGAATGTCTGTACCAGCGGTGGCTGCCATAAAGTGCATTACATCAGCTGCTTTCACTTCAATCGCATAATACTGCCCTCCGATGATTAAATCGGATGTAGTCGCAGCAAAAGTGCCTCCAACGGGAACCGCTGCTGTGGCGTTGATTGCAAGCCATACTGATAGGTTCGCTTCAACCTGGATGACCGCTAAGAATCGATTCACCTGATTCAATGGCGCACCTAATGCTCCTGAACTAGGAACGGTTAAAGTGGTATCAGTTGTGGCAGCTAGTGACGCACTGAATTTCTGATCACATGGTGGCAATCCAAATCCGTTGTACCCTGCAACATCCTTCTGTAACTTGTATTGAGTAGTCATAATCCATCCTTATTGGTATCGAATAATTTTAAGCATCACAGCTGTTGGCTGAACAATTGAAAACGGTACTGATCCTCCAGGACCATTTCCTGTAGCAGTAGTTACGTAGTTGGCAAGCGTACCTCCAGCCATACCGAAACCTCCTACCCCTTGGTTTGTCCACAACGCATAAGTATGAGAGTGAGGTGGTAATTCGCCCGCTAATAAGGTATGCGTAGTTGTTCCAACCTTAGCTCCCACAGCTCCAAATGTTCCACCAGAACCAGAAGTTACGTAATCTATTAAGTTAGGCAGGTTAAATGTGGTTGAACCGTCCCCGACACCCCATGTAGTGCCAATGGCTGCGAATAGTCTTGCGTAAGTTGTTCTGCTAACAGCTGCGCCATTACAAGCGAGATAATGTAAGGGCAATACAGTCCCCGCGAAATCAATGACCGCTCCTACTGGTACGACTGGATAAGCATTATGGTATAGATGGTCAAGCTGCCTTGCGTAAGACTCTTGGTCATAAGCAATATTGTTAATCGCTGTGTTACCTGTGAACGCAACCATGACGCTTGTAAGGTCAATCTGAATGCTCAATGGGATATCAAAGTAAATATCAACATAAGCATTCGGGAATGTTTGAGTGCTGTTAGATGGTGGAATGAGGAACGCATTGCTGAATGCCTCGTAATCACCACTCGCTGGCAATGATGCTGATACCAATAACTGGTCAACCACTGTTCCGTTAGACTGACTGTAGTACATATTCAGGGTGACTGCTGTACCACTGTAAGTCTTGGCCACGAAGGTTGCAGACAGATAACCTGAACCCCAAAGGTTAGGCGATCCATAAATCCTCTGACGAAGTTGCAAGGCTGTAATCCCCGCAGAGGTAATCGTTAAGATTGTTCCTGGGTTCGTAATAATGTTTAGAGAGCCAGCTGGTGTACTCTGAGTTACTGTCACCGTACCAGTAGTCGGACACGTTACAATTATGTCCCAATCTGGCGCAATATTGACGACCTGTTGAACTGCTGCGCTGAAACTGAAGACATGCGTTCCCGTATAAACTGTCTCGATAAACTGAGGATTTGACAGCTCGTTCGTAATGACATTAAGAATTTCAGCATTATCCTGTAAGCCTACATAGGGAACTGCTTCTCTGTCGAATTGTGGTACATCTTCAGAGCTTGTTACCCGAACATAGTAGTACTCAACATCACCCTCTTCATCATACGGATAGAAGTAAGGCACGACTGGATTGCTCAATGAATCTTGAAATGTCCCAATGGAACTCAAGGTCATAGGATTGGGCAGCTGCGTGTAAGTGTAATTAGGTGAAGTACCTGTAATCTGATAGACAGGCTTCAGTACGCCACGCTGATTGTCTTGCTCAAAGTAAACAAGACCACCAGATAGAGGCGCACCAGTATCTTTATCCAGCAATACATCCTCAATGGAGAACGCTGGGATGTAATGTGAGTCAATAGCCATAGCACGTCCTTATGCTTGATTTCTACCCAATCCACCTGTATAATGCTTACTTATTATCCAAGGGGACAATATGTTAACTACAATTATTTTGGCTCTGTTGGTCTATCACTTATATGCCGCTTTAATAGACGACATATATCCTTGTTAGAAACCAACTTTATTAGCCACTTCTTTTCCGATAACGTAACCAGCTACATACTTACCATACTTCTTAAGTAGGTAATTCTTGTCGGACAAATTCTTCTCATGGTCTTTAAGTTCTTTAGCTAACTTAGCATGTTCCGCACTCGTTTCATCTACCTTCTTCATCTTCTCGCGAATCTTGGGAATAGCTTCTTCATGGAACTTAATTTGCTGCTGGAGCTGTTTAGCCTGAGCAACTTCCTTCATGGATTTCACTAAGTCTTCATGCGCCTTACCAATCTTCGCAGCAGACTTTTCACCCGCTTTGTAATCAGACACAGCATTCTTAAAGGCCGTTAGTTTCTCTTCAACTTCTGGCAATGATTTGATATAGCCATCAATCACTGAGCTTGGCTTCAAGAGCTTATTAACATTACTCTCTCCAGAGTAAGCAGCTAATAATTGCTTTCTTAGCTCAGGGTCAGAATCTACCAAGGCTTTCATAAAGTCGTTAGCTGGATGGTCGTCTGCAATCTTAATCAATGCCTGATTAGGAATTTCACCATACATAGCACCTTTGCCCACAGGGTTATCCAGACTAAGCTGCTTGTAAACACGCCATCCTTTATTAGCCTCTGTAATCATTTTCTGAACATCTTTGCCACCGACTGACTCTAATCGTTTAGCCAATTTATCCGCATGGAAATCTAACTTCTCAGCTATTTGGCCAAACCGCTTACGGTCTAAATCGGTTGTACCTTTTCCAGAGGCAAACTGTTTCTCGCGAGTATTTTCAGCCATCTTCTCCAGCGTTCGCTGTAAGTCAAATATGTCGCTTGCATTTACTTTCTCCCCTTTAAGTGCCTCAATTTGAGCCTCTAACGCCTTCTGCTCTCCAGTACCAGAACCATATCCAGGTGCTAACTCATCAGCATCTTTCATGGCTTCAAGTTCTTTAGTCGCTGCTTTAATCTCAGCAGAATTATCGGCAGAGATTTTCTGATCCTTATAGTGGTTACGACTGGCTTCATATAGCTCAGACGCAGAACCCTTAACCTCTTTAATGGCCGACTTAATCTTCTTCCTTGCGCCAAGTTTAGGATTACTTAATATGCCCACATCAGCTTCAGCAGCCTCTTTCGCCTCATCAATAGCCTTCTGGTGGCGTTCAAGCATTCCCTTAGTATCTGGGGCTTCTGGAATGCTAGGCAGCTCACCTTCAGGGATATTATCCTTCTGAGGGTTGGCTTCTAACTTCTGCTTCTTAATATTAATTTCAGACTGCTGTCCCATAGGAGATAGCTCTCCAGGACGACTTGGGTGCAATTTCGTATATTCATCTGTTAAGGCTTCTTTAAGCTTATCCAAGTCACCTACAGCTAAACCTTTCTCTTCAGCTGCTTTTGCAATCTTATCCTCAAGTGCTCGCTTAAATAGACGTTCTTTACTCGGAGCTGTAACAGCTTTCTTAATGCCTTTAGCAATAGGAGCACCGCCAGCAATTAAACCAGCACCTTCAGTCAACCCCCGCAATAACTTATCGCCCTTACGAGCTTCCAGTCCTAGAGCCTTTTCAAGCCCCGTGTCTTCTGGGATATGAGGAATCAACTTGCCTAATTTACCCAATACTTGAGGTAGTAAGTGTTTGCGAGCCAAGTACTGGTTAAGGTTATAAGGGGCATTAATAATGCCTTTACCCATCTCAGCACCTTCAGCTGCAATCTGACCTAATCCCCGCAACTGTCCCGTACCAGGGTGCTCTAGTAATTCTTCACCAAGGTCTTCAAGCATATCAGGTGTGTGAGCTAGGAAATTAATCCCACCTTTCACCGCATTACCTGTGCCACGAGCCACGTCACTGACAACTCCTAAGAGACCAGTGCGCTCTTTAGGTTGGCCTTTATTAAGCTCCAACTCCATAGGCTTCGGCTCTTCGCTCTTGTACTCGTCAGGGAAGTGTTCCTTCATAGAGGACGTAATCTTTTCCTCATCCCAATCATCAGGCACTTTAACTTGCTGAATCTGGCCAGAGGGCAACTTAACCTTAATTGTGGTTAAAGCCATTATTCATCCTCCCATTTGCCAGTAGCTAAATTGAGCACCTTACCCTTCTTCGATTCTGCTTCGGCACTCTTCTGGAGCCTAGACTTCAACATACTGTTATTGACCAAAGACTTCACGCGCACTTGACCAGCTTCTTTAATCCAGTCAGTCATGTACTGCTGAGCCTTAGTATAGGTTTCAGAATCAACGAGGCTTTCAAGGACATTGAGCTTACCCAATGACTTGTGCTCTAGTTCACGCAGGGCTTCAATACCGATGTTACCACCAGCAATCTTCAGTCGAAGTGAGTTCAATTCAGGCAGCAACGCACGAGCCGCTAGTGCTCTGGCTTGCTGGTCAGGGTTAGAACCTTCAGCAGCGTCAGCAATTTGTTCTAATGAGTAGCCCATAATCTTGTTCTGGTACTTACCAAGGCCGTCATTAATGTGCTTTTCCAGAGTATCGATTTCTTCCATATAAGCATTAGCTTGCTGAGCCATCTTAATATTCTGCTCACCAGCTGCGTAATCTGGTTCAACCTTAGTCACATCAATACCTTGTTCCTTCGCATAGGATGAGGGGCTATTACCCTTCTGGCGCAAGTAAGCCACCGCTTCAACAGGGTCAACGCCCATGCCCTTCATCAAGGCAACGGACTGCTTCTTGTCATTCGTAGGAAGCTTGTCAAAGGAGTTCCCAGCGACAACATCCTTGCTGCGGTCGATAATCGTGTCCTCATGTTCCATCTTCTTGCCATGAATCTCTTCATAGGCTTTACGAATGTCTTCCTGACTCGCATCTGGATGAGAGACAATGTAGTTAGCCAGCTCGCCATTGGCTTTAGGAGTACCGCCAACCTTCTGCTGTAATGCTTTTTGAATCTGAGCAGTCTTGTAGTCCTTCTCAAGCTTAAACTTCTCTTCATAGTGCTCAAGAGCTTTAGACTTCAGCGCATTGGATAATCCTTTCTCTTGGTCGCCCAGAGCATATTCCTTCGGCTTGTGTTCGACCTCAAGCTTCTTCAATGAGTTAGCAAGTTCTTTAGCCGTAGCTTCCTGCTTCATCTGCCCAGGTACTTGCGACATTTGATAGCCTTTAAGCACGTCTTCAAAGATAGACTTAGCCGGAGAGTCCAGTAATTGCGCTTTGGAGAAATCAGTGAATTGAATCGCCATCTTATTTCCCTCCGAACAAACCTGCGCCAAAAGTCGCACCAGGCAGCCCACCAAGAGCGAAACCAGCACCACCTCCTAACGCCTTACCGAACATACTCCACATATCGTTGCGGTTCTTATTCTTCTGCTGAGCGTCATTAAACGCCAATCCACCTTGCTGATTAAGCGCACTACCTAGGGCATCAGTCAGTTTACCGGAAGCGTCATAACCTCGTGTGGCAATGCCTTCCTCACCTGCTAAACCTTTGTCGTAGCGTCCTAGAGCATTTTCGAGGAATTGCTGCATATCCTTGGAGAGTAAGCCTTGAACTCCTTCGGCTTGATTCATCTGATCTAAAGGCGTACCAGCAATACCACCCATAGCAGCAGTGTTGCCCATTTCCTTAGTCAGTCTGTCTTTGGCGAAGCCGTAGCCTTCAGACTCCTTATACTGTTCCATGATTTTATTAATGAACCCTGTAGGGTCATTCATCATGTCTTCGTATTGGCTCTTCGTCTTACCAGAGGCATCTTTACCCTGATTGATGTAATCGTCATAGCCTTGGTGAGCTACGCCTGGAATTTGATTCAGATATTGATTGGCAGCGTCCATAGGGTTCTTGCCACCACCACCGAATAATTTGCTTAAAATGCTCATCTCATATCCTTATGGGTAAGCGGTGGTAGTTACTTTACGCAACGCACCATTAATCTTCACTACCACTTCATACACTGCGGTCGTAGTATCGTGTACGTACCAAACTGTACCGTTAGGCAACTGTTGGTCAGAAGGTAGAGCCTGAATCGCAGTTAATTGAGCCTGTGTAACTGTCGGTAGTGTCCAACCATTATCGGAAAGTCCATTTCGCAATACGTTGTTCAATTCATCATTGTACATCTGCATTTGGGTCGTAAGGAAGCCATCTTGATCGACAAATTGTACATTCTGAAACGATGGAATAATCATTGGTACACCTCCAGCATTCCGTTAGCGATTACGACCGCTCCAAAGCCCCAGAACCGCATCTGAATAGTGAACTGGTTAGCCTCACCTAGCTTGTTGAACCGAGGTTGATTCTTGTAATGACCTGTAGCGTGCATAAAATATGGCACTGCATTACCGTATGTTTCTCCGCCATTCTTAGAGCAAGTTACGTCAATTCGTGGTCTGTAAATCTGGCAGCTACCACCTTCTACCAATAAAGGCAAGTCGTCCTCGGAGTACATGATTTGACTACTGACCTCACCTAGTATATAGCCGTCACATTCGTACTGATAATCCACGTTCTGTTCAACGCCATTTTCTACCGTGAAACTAAACTGATTCACGATGAAGCGATCACTTCCAGGTAGCCTGTAGGTATCACACTTTCTAATGCGTGGAATCTCATAGTCATTCTGAATATCTGTAGAAATTGAAGTCAAGTTGGTGCTAATTCGCATCAAACTACCTTGCTTCAATGAGACGAAGTAAATGTCATTATTGAAATAAGCCATCTGTCGCGCTGGGTGATAGGTGAAATCCCAATCAGTAATGTCAAAGAACTTCCCTGTAGTGAAGTCATACATGATGGAGAAGTTATCTAGCTGGTCGTAGAAGGTAAGGATGTAGAACACATGACCATCTTGACGATAAAACATAGCTGTAGACCTATCAGGTCTTTGAACGCCACTTAATAGGAAGTCAATTCCGTCCGTGGATAATCGCTCAGCCTTACCACCCATCATCACCATGATAGCCGGAGAAGACTTCTCGTTAATCCCAAGCCACGCAATCATGTCATCTGAGGCTGCAATCGTACTCACCGAAGCTACCCCATAGTCGATGTTCATAGAGGATTGGCGTTGATAGATTTGAAGGCCAGCAACACTCGTCCAGATTTCCGCTACAGTTGAGCCAAGAACAAGGAGGTTATTACCATGGCTGGGGATTCTAATACAGGCTTTAGCAAAGTCCGGTTTAGTCTGTAGCGTCAATGTCTGAACCCATACAAGCTGTAAAGGGTTTGCCAAGGTTGTAGGATTGAACCCACTTCGATAGACGAACCATTGTGAGCCAGAAGTTGTATTATCCCCGTTACCGAAGATGAAGTACGTGTTCTGGTAGGTCACATAATTCGGTGTAAATACTGTACCACCACCCGTGTAGACGAAATCAATCACACCAGTAGTTTCGGTCGTGTAGTTGTAGATGTAAGCAGTATTTGAGCCGTCCACAATGGCAATCTGTGAGCTTAGATTCTCATCCATGAACACTTCGCCAGTCGTGGTTCCAATGCTAAATAGGAATGAAAATCCTAAATTGGCATCAATTCGATAGAGGTTAGAACCAAGAACCGCCAGTAGGAAATTGCCTCGTGTAGAGTGATATAACCCACGGCCTTCAACGTCATTCCCTAAAATCTCTACCGCTTGCTTATATCCTGCGAAATTGATTAACCAGTCATCTGAGATAAACATGTTCCAAGTGCGTTCATCGGAAATAATCGGATGACGACCGAAAATGCTCGATCCCACAATCCTCACAGGAATTTGTGTGGCTCCAGGGGTCATCACCATATTAGTTCACCCATCCATGTCCAAGGTTTACCTGACCGTAGTTAATGCCTCCACGTCTCTGAAGACTGGATAACTTGGTCAATCTTAGATCCATCGGTCCACTTTTCTTACTAATTGAGTCTTGATAGTTATCTAAAGCTTTGGAAACTCCAGGTGGAACGGTGTAGTTGTACTCAGCGCATAGTCGAGCTGCTAAGTCATAGCGTAAATAGTTGATGTAAAATCTATCCAGCGTTAATGATAAATCTTGGTTGATTGCTACCTGAGCCAATCTAAATTGTCCCCAAATAGTCAACGGGAAGTTCTGGTTAGGCTTGAAGTAGATGTACAGGTTAGCACCGCCGAAGCAACGCTCCATATGCCAGCTACCAGGCAAGGACTGAATGTTATCGGCACGAGAACTACCGAAGTACTCACGTCTAGCCCGATTCTCAGTCTGATAACGTACTGTGTCGATGTAGAACACGAACGTATCAATGCTGATTAGGTTCTCAATAAAATACTTTTCCTGACCAATGACGGCACTAAAGTTGTGCTCATCGTAGTAAGGGATAAGACCATTTTCCACAGTCTTATCCGCAATGAGGTCATTTAGGAACAGCAGTCCATCGTTAGCCTGCTGGCCTGACACAGTTTCAAAGCCACGAGATACGATTCCACTTTCGTAGTACGCATTGTTGATGAGCTGTAATGTCGTGTAGGCCATGGCAGTTCCTTATTCTACGATTACGACTGCTAACTGGTCTAAATAAGCCCCTACAGAGATTGCAACCGCAGAGCCAGTAACCTTGTAGTCAATAGCATCTGTCAGAGGCGCATCTGTTGGGCAAATCAAGTTCCCTGTCTTCACTACAGCAGCTACGGAACCAGATAGAGTTGCGTAACCTAAAGTAGATGTAGACGTACCAGGAGCAAGTACCAAAGTGTCATCACCAGCAGTTGGAGTGAACGCGCAGTACCAACTAACCATCGTTGGTGTTGCAGCGGGCAAGCCAGCACTAGCGTCAACTGGAGCATATGTAGCAGAAGCACCAGCAGTAACATCAGTGGCGATTGGAGCGTCATACCACATCCAACGGTCTAAACCGCAGCCATCTTGACGGAATGGAAGGATTGCAGCAGCACCGCTAGACTTGATAAATCCGATACGGAAAGACATGTCGTAACCAGCTGGCAGCAACGGAGAAGCTAAGTTAGCGGAGATAATCGCTGAACCTGGCTCATTACCATAACTGTCACCGATAGCGTACACAGCGTAGAACGTATCGTTCGCCATGACTCCAATGTCCAAACCACCAGCACCGTTAGCAGCAGTGTTGATTAAGACGGCACCGGAACCCGCAGGAACAGGCTCAGTACCCGTTTGAGTAGCAGCTACGTTTAAAGGTAATCCCACGCTAATGTCATTTTCATTAGTGGCATTACTGCAACGACCAGCAGATACAGACATTGTGGTAGCACTTACATAAGCAAGCTTCAGACCATTGATGTAGTACTGACGGGCATTGACGATTGGTGTTGAAATAGCCATTTTAATATCCTTATAGTAGGGAGGGCTTTCACCCTCCGAAGCCAATTACAGTGGGAAAACTACAGACATTGCGTACTCAGGGACGCATTTCTTACCCCAAATCGCATCGTGAATCATCCCACGTTGGTTTTGACCGAACAGAGAACCGTAGTACATACGTAGTGATACGCCTGTATCAGGGTCAACCTCGTTACCTGTAGGGAATGGCACTTCTTCTGGAAGCATTGGCATACCTAAGAACAGTGGATTACCAGCAGTAATCATTCCCGCTCTATGTGATGGCAACGCAGTTACTTGCATTCCAGCAGCAATCTCGAAGTTCAAGTTACGAGTGTTGCCTTGAGACGCTTTCAATGGAGGGTAAACATCTACAGTGACGTTACCAGCACTAGAAGCCGCATCATTCAACGCGCGGAATTGAACAGGGTTAGAGGACACTTTGTGACCGATGAAAGTCAGGTAGCGAAGGTTAGGTTGACCAGAAACACCGTCAGAGAATTGGAACTTATCGAACTCTTTAACAGCGTCAGCGTCAGTACCAGCACCAGAGAACACGATTTGGATAACCGCATCGTTAGCGTCCTTGACTACAGAGACTACAGTCAACACTGTACCGTCTTCACCGATTGTTCCTGCTGTGTGAACTGGAAGTAAGTTAGACACGTAGAAGGCAGCGCGGTCGAAATCACCAACGTCCCAGCTATTCGCGGATTTATTATTTCTGTCCAGCGCAAACTGGTTCAAGCCAGTGTTAACGATGGCTGATTGAGCAATATCACTCAAATAGAACTTAGTGTTGTCCTTAGCAGCACCGTAGTTACGATACATAGCTAGGGCAGCAGCTAACTGTCCATAAGAGTTAATTTGAGTTACGCCATCACCGTAGAAACGGTATGGTGCTTCAACGCACACAGTAGCAATATCAGCTTCAATTTCAGCAGACATTTCCATCACAGCCGCTTTACCGAACTGTTCCATGTAGTCTTCTACGTTGAAGATAAATTGTTGCGCTGTGAACGCATAAGATACGTTGATCGCTTTATCCACGGTCAAGTTCTCTACTCTCTGATCAGCAGATTGGAATGTAGCAACCAAGCTAGCAGCAGTAGTAAAACGTGGTGGCAAATCGAAAGTCACTGTATCGCCAAGGTTGGCGGTCAGCTTCTCGAAGTTCTTGAATTTAGTATTAGCCGTGGCTACGAAGCAGTTTAAGTTCTGTAAGTAGGCAAGGTTACTAAGTTGGTAGGTTTGTACCTGTTGCAAAATGTTATTTGGAACGGCCATGTCATCTTCTCCAATGAAAATCCATATTCATCAGGAACAGACATGACCGCTTCGGTAGGATTTCAGCCTTTTAAGTAGGAGGCTGCCTTGAAATCCCGTACTGACTTCGTACCACTGTCTGTTCCCACTGGCGAAGGCTTCAGACGGTTTAAGGGGTCTTGAGGTTCTTGCAAGTTACGTTTTGCCTCATCATTCCGTTTAATTGACTCGGAAAGCTTTGACAACTCGTTCCTGGCCATACTAGGTGATTTCTCAACCAATACTGCCAAGTCAGCTAACTTACCTGGGTTCTTCCTCAGCTCATATATAATGGCTGGGGTGTTATCCATCTGGTTAGCTAAAAATACTAATTGCGGAAACTCAGCAGGGTTAAAATCGGCTGTGATTGCTTCAAAGTCTTCAAACATATCCTTACCTTGAGCCATCTTGCCGAAATACTGTTGAGCTACCTGATTTACTTCCTGTTCGAGCTGTTCATCGTGCCGCTTTTGCGCTTCCTCTTGCTGCTGCTTCTGCATTAGTTGCATCACTTGCTGCTGAATCTGCTGTGCGTCTATGCCACCCTGTTGCTGCCCTTGCTGTTGCTGAGGCGGTTGGGGTGAGCCTGTCTGCGCAGTATTCTGCAACTGTTGTTGCGCCTGTTGCGTCTGAAGTTGCTCAATTTGCTGCTTAGCTGCGTCTAATTGCTCTTGCATTTTCTGCTCTCCTTTGCGTTTCGCCTTTTTAATCAGCTCATTCACTTGGGAAGCAGGAAGCATTTTCTCAGGTGGTGGAGTCTCAGCGTGTTCCGCTTCGTCAGCACCCACATTAGTATCTTGCAATAAATCTTCTGCAATATCCTTTGCATCCATTTGAAACCTCACTGTTTCCGGTGTGACCGTGATCACCTGCCGTCCGTGGCAGTCCGACTATTTTGTCCGCATAGCTGCGTAAATGGCCTAGATTCCTTAACCCAGTCTAGTCTGGGGGTACTACATGTAGTGTCAGCTCATCCTAAGCAACACTACATCTTGTGTATTGAACTAAGTATAGCAACATTTCTAGCAATTGGAACAGGTGTTAAACAACGGTTGAATCGCTGCCCTTTTCCTCTATAAAATCCATTAACCTGTAGCCCATGTCGCGGATAATCTGTAATACAAAATCATTCTCTATTTCATGCGTGCTTAGTCGATAAGCTGTATGACAGTCATGCTTTCTGGAGCGCACAATAATCTCAACCTCAAAATCATCAGCATCAACCGCTTCAAACGGCAGATTTAATGCGGCATTAATCATTCTTCTTCCCCTTATCCTTCTTCAAAGACTTTTCAGCTAGCTCATGAGTCCTATCAGCATGTTTTACTTCATGATGATGAGAGCTGACATTGACCGCCATTTCTACAGCAGTTCGAGCATTCTCAGCGTCTAACTTCTCTTGCTTTAAGGCTTGATCCACTCCAGCACCTTGAATGTCTGACATAACCTTCAGCATTTCGATATCTGCTTGCTTATTCTTCACAGCGTCATCGGTAGAAATCTTCAGTAAATCAACCTGAGCCTGGGTCTGAACCGCTTCCTTCTTCTGGTCAACCTTCATAATCTCGGCCTGAGCTTGCATCATCATGACCGCTTTAGGATCGATTTGCTGAGCCATCTGCTGTTGCGCCATCTGTTGCGCTTGAGCTTGTTGCTGTGCTTCTTCTTCCATGTACTGACCAGCTGCTTGACGCAACCCTTCAATACCGCGAATGTCGATGTTGTCTAACAGAATTCCTAGTCCCTTCGTATTAATGAATTTAGCGAATGACTCTGAGGTTTGCATTAACTGAATAATGGTTTCCAGGGATATCTGCTTCTGTACGGCAAAGTTCACTCCGGCCTCTACCTTCACGTCCAGACTCATAGCATCGTAATTCATGTACGGATTACCAGGCTTATTAATCGTCTTATAGGAGCGTTTCCCATCAGGTTGTACAATAGGAATACTACGCGGTGTGACGTAATACTTAGGAATCAGGTCAAGGAGTTGCTGGCAGACTCGGTTCCAACCTTTCATGAAGCCTACAGTGTACGGCATGGCAGCAGCGTTAGAGTGCATTGCGCCTTGCATAATCGCTACACCTGATAGCTCGTTATTCTGAATGCCTAGGGCAGCATCGTAGCTTCCCAAGATACCCTGAATCAGGTTGTCGGACATTTGGAATGTCTCACTGATTTGAGGTGGAATTGGTGTACGTACAACTTCTCTAGGTGGAGCAAGAGAAATCTCTGGATTTCCTTCGTAGAACTGGTTGTAAAGCAGGGTTCCAGGCTTCTGAATATCAATATAGGCATCAATGTAGTCTTCTGGAATGGACTCAACAGAGGCAATGAATTTATGCTCAACAGTGTTCTCAAGCTCATTCGCCAAGGACTGACCAGCATAGTTCTTCAGACGTTGCGCATCACGAACATTGTAGATGTACGGACGAGTCATTTGCTCAGCCGTTGAATCATTATTGTCGCGCAGAATGGCACTGTTACCGTCAAAGAAAATCAGTGGCAGCATAGAGAAACTTGTCTCTACGGGTGTATCAATTAATTCCGCACCTGAGAAAGTATAGCGTGTGATGGTTTCAATCATCGTTTCACGCATCTTGCCGATTGGAATAGGAGGCTGCTCGATGTGGCCTTGCTCATTCCAAAGCTCTACCCATTTCTCATAATTCTTCACGGTCACAACACGACCATTGGAGAGCTTGGTAATCTTCTCCTTCCTAAAGTCTTTCTTGTCGTACTGACACATCAATACAATGTCGCGCTTAGCGGCTCGGTATGACCAGTTGAAACCTGAGAAGCTACGTGCGTACTTCAATCCCTTTAAGGCATTGGAGCCATATTCCTTCTCTACTTCTTCGCGTTCTTTAGGGAATAACTGAAAGCAGAAGCTACCATCACCCTTATGCGACCTACGAGCCAGAGGATCGAAGCCACATAGGGTTGGGTCAAATACTCGATTGGCACATATTTTCTGATCCATGGACATAGCAGAAATGTAATCTGTATAGACTTCGACAACAGAAAAACCGCCCACCAGAAGGTCAGTATATACGTCATAGCTAAATCCATCGTTGTCTGAATCGTTTAGAATCGCTCTAAAGTGAGCCTCTAAAAGACTCAGTAATCCAGGGTCAATATCATCAAAGCCATCTTGTGCTCTGACTACAAATCCTGGCTCCATACGAGAGAATTCGCCTCGTAATCGGCTGATGTAGGCTTCCATCATATTGAATTCAATTTGAGGTCGTCCTAGCGTTGCCAGAACTGCTATGTCATCCTCGGTCAATGTTGACTTGTAGACGAAGCGCATAAACTGGTGGTAGCGTTCATAGTTCGGACGGAAGTAGGTATAAGCCTGTTCCACCGACTGCTTAATCTTTTCTAACTGCGTAGTATGCTTCCTAGCAATAACGGCCATGACTAATTCCTTGTCTGATATGCCTTCTTCTTGAGCGCGGAGAGACGGTTCAATCTACTCGTTGCCTCCTGAGTTGTGTGTCTAAACAGCGCGTCCTTATGCGTATGGATGTAGAGCAACTTCTCCATCAATGCGATACGAACCGCATCAGAACAGGTATCTGCTATATCATCATGGGCATGGCTGTCATTATTGGTAATCTTCTTCATGTGATTCACGCACAATTCTGTGTGAGCACCATGAGCGGGTAGTGATACTTGCTTGCTTGCGATATAGGGTTGGATATCGATAAAGCGTTGTGCTTTTGAGCCAGACTTGCGAGTTCTTTCAATCTCACGCACCTTTAGCCCTCTCATGCCCTTCAGTATCGAGATAAGAGTTACTCCTGTAGACTTCTTCTCGATGAATGCAGTTAATGGCGGTTTCTTGTGTCTCGCGCAGTCTTGCCAGAAGTCCAGAAATTCACCTTCCAACTTCTTCGGCTCAACCCGCATTTCACGGCAAGCAATCCAATGTAAACCCATAACACCAGTCTTGCGACCTTGCGTCTCAATGTCATATAAACCCCAGAACGAGAAGACGGTGGCATCGTTTCTTGGGTCTTCGGTTTCTGCGGTGTCTGCTGTGATGAATGTAATCGCATATTCTGGTTCCTCCGCCAGCAATGGGAAGTCCTCTGGCATAAATAGACCACCTCCCGCTGGCTGAGGGTCTTGCTGATGTTGAGCTGCGAAAACATAGCGGTCTTTCTCCTGACGAATCAGTAGCATTTCTAATGGGAAGGCTTCGGGATAAAGTGCGTTTCCTGCGTCATCAAGTGACTTCAGTACGACATTATCCCACGTATAGCCATCCTCACCTGCAAGGAAGTAAGCAGGTAAGTCTTGTTCGTGTAACCGTTGTCCTATGAAGACAATAGGGACATTGATACCCCTAGGTCTCTGCTGAATGGTTTCACGGAAATTGGTGATGACCGACTCTCGAATGAGATCGGAATGGACTTCATCGGGCTTATGACTATCATCGATGACAACTGCTCCAGAGAATCTATCCAGTCCTGGTAATCCTGCATTTCGTCCTGTAATAGCACCAGCAGAACCAAATGCGGAAACCGTTCCGCCATCTTCTGTAGTAAAAGCATCTTTAGCTTGTGAATCGTCTCGCAGATGTACATCGAACAACGCCTTATATTGCGGAAGCGTCATTAATCGCTTCACCGTGTCAGTATGAGTCGCAGCAAGAGTCTTAGCATAAGAGATGTATAGGAAATTACAGTCACCCCACTTCGCATAGCACCACGCTATCCAGAAACTTACGATGACGGACTTACCGTGACCAGGAGGGACGTTAATTAATAGGCGTAAAGATTCGAGGCGCGTACAACGAGTTAACGCACGACAAATCGTAATGAAGTGGCTCTCTCTGCCTACCGGACGTGAGATAATGAAATCTCGCCCTGTCAGTATAGGGAAGAAAGCCTGAATAAAGAGTAGTAAACTACCCCGTAGCTTGGCCGCTATTTCTGCGTTCTCAAGCTTCAGCTGAGCTGCTTTGTCCATGTAGGGGCAATCCTTTGCCAGATTCGCATCATGCGAGCCTAAATGAAGATATCAATCCTAACTTAGCACAAATTTAGGTAAAAACACTATATATTATGTCAAGTTTCACTCGTAATCACTAAATGTAGCGATAGAATTGGGGAAAGTTGCCATCCAAGGCAAAAACTCCGCAAATTCCTTGGGTAACTGGACGTTCTTTAAATCGAACACTCTGTGGAACATAGGAGCTATGTGCTCTGGTCGCCATCCTGCAAGACCGCAACCGATTGGTGTGACCATGTAATTGTGCTCTGGAGTATATGAAGCGTAGGAGAGGAAGTCTGCGACAAACTTGTTAATGGAAATAAGATCCAATGACCTTCTGGGTGTCTCTTTAGTCGGTATTGCGTAGGAGTTTCCTTGGAGTCCGATTCCTTGTCCGAGTTTTGCACCATGTTTCTCCAATGCGGTCAGAGCTGCGCCCTTCTTGTGAATTCCCAACAGATTACTGCCGAACACGAATATATCAGCCATTTTTCATTGCCTCCAGTTGGGCAATCATTGCGTCAATCGCTTCTTCTTTTGAGTTAAATATAGCGTTGTCGTAGAAATTGCGCTTTAATCCTGATACTTCCACATCAAAATATACTTCCTCTAACTTAACCATAGCCGGACACATAACTTTAAGCTGATTCGCTACATTAACCATGATAAACGCCCAGTGCTTCCCTGTAATTTCTGCCATTATTGCTCCTAAGTGGTGGATAGGGATGGAGTCGAACCATCGAACCCAGAGGGACGCAGATTTACAGTCTGGCTGCTTTAACCACTTGCATACCTATCCTAAAATGGTAGCGGGTGAAGGAGTTGAACCTTCGACATGAGGAATATGAACCCTCTGTTCTACCACTGAACTAACCCGCTAAACTGGTCGGGGTACTAGGACTCGAACCTAGAATCTCTTGGGCTGCGGTTCCTAGGAACAAACCCTCCGAGAGCTGTATGTTTTCTAACCGCATCAACGTGACTTACCAGCTACCTCACGCCTACCCCGTATGGCAGGGCTATCAGGACTCGAACCTGAAATACCAGAGTCAAAGTCTAGTGTGATAACCATTTCACCATAGCCCAATAATTGGTCTCGGTAGAGAGAATCGAACTCCCGACCCCATGCTCCCAAAGCACGTGCGCTACCTGGCTGCGCTATACCGAGATGGTGTCCCTACACAGATTCGAACTGTGGTAATCTGACTGAAAATCAGATGTCCTAACCGCTAGACGATAGGGACTTGGCTCAGGCGGATGGACTTGAACCACCGACACATGGGTTAACAACCCACCGTTCTAACCACTGAACTACGCCTGAATTGTGCTACGCCTAGGAGTCGAACCTAGAACCTTCCGCTTACAAGGCGGCTGCGCTGCCAGTTGCGCCAGCATAGCATCTGAAGAGTATATCAAATCTGGTTTAACTTGCTACTCATTCATAATGTACTTATATCGTACACCTCTGTTCTGAGTAGCTGAGAGGACTAAGCCTTCTGGCTTCATAAACCCTGGAGCTGCCTGAGAACCCATGACAGTTAGTCGGCCAATGGCTTTCTCTAGCGTTTTCTCTATCACTGGAACCTTACTCACGCACTCCGGCCATTCGGGTAGCCAGATGTTGAAGAGACTGAACTTTCGCTCAGTTAATCCATAATTACGTTGGATTCCTCTACCCCACCATTCTCCGTAATGATAGCCAACCCCAAGCTTAAGGAGGTCAGCCTTGTTACCGTTGACCCATTTACAGAAACCATAATTGTCGCCTTCTGATGTTTCGTCCAAAATGCGAGTCCTAGACTGAGCAAATATATCCCCGTCTTCAGTAATGATGATGCAACCGTTCGTACCATCAATCTTCTCAGTGATGACATATGATTCATTCTGCCACCTCGGTATCTTCGGCCATGCTTGGAATTCCGGTTCCATAACTTCTCCCTGTTATCATGATTTATTTCCCTTTAGAATTCATTAGAACCACGTTAGGATATTTCTGCTTCATATGAGTGTCAGCAATCTCCATAACCAGAGCACTTAGACAATTTAAGTGGTCTCCTTGTGATCGTATTACTTTCCATAATCCCCATACCGTAAAGCAGTTACATAGAACGCTTATTGATAGACCAAATTGCAATAAATTCGTCATGCCCGATGCTCCAAATACATCTGTTTTCTCTCAACAGGCTTTGGATCGAAACCGGACAATAATATCTCCAGTTCTTCGGCAGTAATATTCTCAACTTCGTGTAACATTTCTTTCATTTTGAACTTACATTTATCGAGACGCTTGTAATACAGTACGAAGCCATTCCTATCCCAGAATAAGCACTTAATCTTGTCACGATGCTTGTTATAGAACACATAGATTGAACCATCGTGAAGGTGCGCGTTATGCTCTTTCTGGATAAAATTCGAGAGTCCATCTATGGACATGCGAAAATCTGTGGGCTTGGAGGCAATAAATATTTGCTTATTTTCGTAGGGAATCAACATCATAAATCCTTTAATAGTTCGATAATTTTAATAATCTTCATAGAGTCAATATTGGGGGAAATGCTAACTTTCACGCCCTTCGCGATAATGATTTCCAAATCGTTTTGCTTCTCCATAACTTCCGCATCTGGCAAAGGACTTTGAAGGTTCCCTTGATGCTGTACTTGAACAAATTTCATCGGCTTCTCTTCCTTGTCTAACTTAATACCTTCAATGATATCTAAGTACCCAAGATGAGTTACCATTTCACTCAAAATACGTACATCTACGTCATTCGCTTTAGCAAACTTTGATGCCGGAGCACCTGATGCCATATATTTCCGCGCAACCTTCACCAGAGTCACATATAGGTCAGGATGTGACAGACTTTTATACTCAATTCTGTACCGCATATTGCAGAACTTCTTGTAGTCAATCTCGTAGGCTTCACAGTACTCTTTCTGAGCCATACCAGCCGTCTTAAACTCTTCAATCTTCTGATACCAGTACCAGATTTCATCATGATCTTTCTTAATCATCTATTTACCTGTCGTAGAAAACTCTCTCCTTGACTAATCAGTTCACCAACAGTGTCCGCACTTAAATCAAAGCTAGAATTATGAGTCATCATCTTGCCGCAATATTTCCCATTCTCCACCTTCGGATAGAGGGTAATTGCAACATTAGGGTACTTATTGCTCCAATAATCCCTTATCTCCTTCAACTCTGTCGCTATCATCCTTGTGCTCCTGTATTAATCGCTTAAGTTCTGCTTCGATAACCTCACACGCTTTCACGTAACCACGGTCGATTTCCCAATCCATAGCATCGATGCGCATTTTAAAGCCTGACGAATGTACTTTTAGCCAAGAGAAAAACTCATCAAACAGATTCCCTCCAGAGGACATGGGATAGTCACTAGGCTTACCCAGGCTACAACATGGGCAGGTAAATTCAAGAGCAATATCCTCTCAACAATGCTGGCAATGATAATAGCTTCGGTCGTCCATTTTCCCCTCCAAATTAAGGGTGAATTAAACCACGGTTTAACTTAATAAGTCAAATTGGCTGTGCTATCATGGAGCGTTAACTAAAAGGAGCGAAAATGAAATTGTTATTAGCAGGATTAGCAACATTAGCAGCTAGCAGCACGTTCGCAGGTGAGCCTCTATTCAGAGTGGACTCTACTCAGGAAGGTCTCAATATACCCTATGTCGTCTGTGCTAATGGGATTGCAGCCATGTCGTGTTACCGATTCACAGCGTATGGGAAGGAAATCTTCATTCAATCCAAGTCTACTAAGCACCCCACGTTCAAGGACGCAGGGATTAAGCTCGATGTACCAGGCTATAAGCTGGAAGGATGTGTGCCTTACTCTAACGGTTACTGCCTATTTTCAGTGAATAACACTCAATACACTAAGTTATTCCTGAAGTAAGTTACTCATGCTCGCCATAGAGGTATTCTTTCCAATCAATATCCTTGATTAGCTTGATGGTCTTATTGCCCTCTTTGGCGAGGATATCATGCCATTCACCGAGGTAGCGCATCTGGGACTCTAGGTGTTGAACATTATTACGGCACTGACGCTCAGTCTGCTTTCCATCCCGAACATTCTTGCGATTACGGTCTACACCTTCTGCTAATCGAGTCCATTCACCTACAAGATACTCAACCGCAAACTTAATCCCACGGATGTACTCTGCGTTATGGGGCGTACCCTTCGACTCGCAGTAACAGCACATACATTGATGTTCTTCCATTACGCTGCCTCGATAAGCTGGTCAATGATGCTGTGGCACTCATGTTCCACGTATGGATAATGTTTCACGGTCTGCTCAGGATATCCATTCATTGCGTTAATAAATGACTTCTTGCTCTCAACCGCCTCATCACCATAGTATTTACGGAGCGCGTCAACATCTATGGAGTCATAACAGTGACCGCAATCAAAGCCAATCCACATGTCATTACAGGGAACTTCCAGTAAATCCTTCAGGCCATGACTCGGAGACATGAACGTCAATCCACCATGGCACTCAATATTCAAGCTGTCATAGTCGTAATGCTGGTACGGTTTACCGCATAATTCACGGGTTTCCTCTGGAGTCTGACTGTACTTGTGCTCAGGAGGAATGGCCACGTAGCCACATCGATGCCCGTTCGTGTTCAACACAATGATGTACTCATGGTCTCTGTACGTTCCACCGCCTTCAACAGCAATCCATCCACCTTGAGGTAACATGAACTCCCGATCACCTTTTAGCTTCAATATTTCCGTAATACAGCTCATATTAGTCCCCGCAAATCATAGTCTTCAAATGTTCCTTGCCAGTACCAAGCCAATGCTGGTTAGGCTTATCCTCTACCCACATTCTGTCCTTCCACATCAGATACCACCAGCCAATCTGACTACAGATGAAGTCTTTCTGCTCTGGCGTGAAGGTTTCGAACATCGTTTGCTCCATCTTGTACCGCGCTGGGTACTCTGGATCGGCTTCTTCCAAGATGGTAATACTCAACTTCATGTCAGCTAGGAGAGACAACTCGTCCTCTCCATGCTCGTTCGTACAGGCTTCAGCTCGCGCAATTAGCCTCTTCTGCTCTAAATACATCTGGTACACGTTATAATTCACTTGAACACATCCTTACATCCTTCATCCATAGCTAATAATTTATCCACACATTCCACGTACCCGACAATATCCACGTAGCTATCACGGTGATTGCCTAATTTGGCACGGGAAATCTTCAAAAGCATCATCATCTTTGCCACATCATACTTGTCATGCCGCACCTGCCATCAAATGTCCATATTTAAACTCTTTTGCCGAAGCATGAGTCTCTGGGTTCTTCCTGTCGTAATGCCATAATGGTCGCTTGGGCTTCATACCGCACTGATTCAAGTATCTGGTATTACGCTCCATCCACGTCTTAATCTGAAACTCTAATTCAATCTGCGCGTCCTTACTTAGCTCCGTTTTAGGCGCATAGTAATTGCCAGCATCATCATACGTTGGCCGTGAATCTCTAAGCATTCTGCCGAGTCCATGAACCTTATCGTAAATCTTTCTCCATTCCTTCATAGAAAATTCCATAATCATCCTTGTAGTGGCCGCCTCGTCACTGAGGCTACCAGCATTGTAACTTAAATCTAATATGAGTTAAACTAGGGTTGAATGAATTAGGAGTAAATAATGCTGTACGCACCATTCGGTTATAAGATTATGTTCTACTTCGATATGCCTGACGGGAAGAAGAATGGCGGATTGTCGAGTAATCCTGAAGGACTAGGGAAAATATTCGACATTGTGGCTATGATGAATGGCAGTAACCTTGTCATCGAGGACAGGACAATCTATAAGGAAATTGATGAACTATCAGAAGAAGCGAAACCGACAGAATGGAAGACAGAAGCGTAACTGTGAACCTAAGTACAAGATTTGGATTGATGAATGGGATCGCTTACATGCTACGATTGATAAGGCGATTAAGGATGGTATCTTACCGCCTGTTGACTTCGATCCCACTACATTGCGTACTTCAGTTGGTGGCCTCCAGGGTGCACCTTTAACACGGCCAGGGTTCCCCAACCGTCAAGAGGCCATAGTCATTTAGGATAGTCAGGTAACTCCATCCAGTGGGTTACTTCACACTCTCCATTAAGTCGCATGGTGGAATAGAACATACAGCAATGAGTCCAATCACCTTTCTCACGGTGGCCAGTCATTAACTCCTTATTCCCACGCTGAAATGTAGCACAATAGAGTACCTCATGGTAATCAGGTGGTAATCGGTCTGCTACGCTAATCCAAGTCATCTAAAATTTTCCAGAAATTATATGGGGCATATGGTAGACCATTTTCGTGACTCCAGGAATATGGTTGGGAAAATATATACACATTGGTTAATAAAAATATTATTAAGCTAAATACGTTTTCGGATAAAATATTGGTGGAAATATAGGCATACCATATGGAGGTATTGCTCGTAATGGTATTGGAATAATTTTATACAGGTATGGGGAAATAGGTTTACAACTTAGAGAAGTGGAGCCTCCGTCACGTCAACGGGGTGGCTCTGCTGCGGGGCATACCCCCCTTCGAAGCTCAAGCATGGTGCCTACCACTACCCATGGCAGCGCAGTGAACGCAAGGGCTATGGGGTCATCCGCTAGCAATGGACTTGATAGGGCTATAGTATCAACCTAGATTGAATCAGTCAACTATTATTTTATTTAATTCTTTGTGTTGCATAACCATGTCACAGCGACACCATCAATTACTATCCCTTTATCCTGTGTCGTAATGATGATAGTTGACTTCAATTAACATACGTCCTATACTCCAAGCCTTTTACTACACTAAGGGGACAATAACATGACTAACCAGTTAATAGGTTACGTTCGAGTATCAACACGCGAGCAATCAACAGGCCGACAGTCTGACGGTATGGAGTCGCTCAAGCTTGATAAGGTATTCACCGAGAAAGCCAGCGGTAAGAGCAAGGACAGGCCAGAATTGCACGCTTGCATTGCTTACGCACGGGAAGGGGACACAGTATATATATATAGTATTGATCGCCTAGCGCGTAGCCTTAGCGACTTACAAGCCATTATCGCTGAGTTAGTAGACAAAGGCGTAACAGTTCAATTCATTAAAGAATGTCAAACATACTCCCGTGATAACTCCAACCCATTCAATAAAGTACTATTGCAAGTACTAGGCGCATTCGCTGAGTTCGAACGCAACATTATGTTAGAGCGACAAGCGGAAGGAATAGCACACGCTAAAGCAAATGGTACTAAGACAGGCAAGCCATTCGGTAAGCAACCGCTTGATATGACTAGGCGGGATGAAGCAATAAACTATAGTAAGCAAGGTATGAACATATCCCAAATAGCAAAGGCAATGAGTTTAAGCCGAGCCAGTATATACAAGCTCTTAGCCTAGACTTTCGACTACTCATTATTATATACCTTCATGATAGAGAGAGGCGTTAATAGTCTCTCTCATGCTTAGCCTCAAGTTCTTTAATCTTCTCCTTGAGTTCCTTAGTATCATCTGCGCTCTTAGTCTCGACAATCTGCTTCTCAACCCAGCCAAATTTTGCGCCTTGAGTCTTCAAGTACAATGCTTGTGCTTTAGGGTCTCCAGCTTCAGCCTGAATTGCTACAACCTTAGAAATGCGATTAACCATATCAGCTTGAGCACATGACAATTCATACTCGTAATGCTTAGTCACCGTTTCATCATCAAGCTTGACAATCTTAGCGATCAAGTAAACAGGAATACCAGCAACAGCAAGATCATTAATCCTTTGCCTTAATTCTGGCGTGGGTACATGGGTATTATCGTATAGTGCCATGATAGATATCCTTATCTATTGCGCGTTAAGCTTTCTTGCGCTTGTATAGTGCTTTCTTACCGTCAATCTTAACATCCGGTGTAACAGGTTGTAACACTTCAACGGTAAACTTATCAGGAACGCTAGTGGCTGGCACACAATCAGCGACAGCATTAATCAATTCCTTTGAAACAACATCTTCAATTGTAGCCTCAACCTTGACGGGCTTATCAATCGCTTTAATCTGTCCCTTACCAATACATGTATTACATTCGCCTATCATACCGCCGAGCTTTGGCACTTTCTTAGCACCACGGCAAGCGGGGCAGCGTATTAAATCAGTCATAACAATATCATCCTTGAGGTTAATTATTAATCTAAGTGTAGCATAGTACTAATATTTTAAAAATAATGTCGTATAAGTGCTAAATACCTATTGACAGTTAAACCTAGGTTGAATACAATGGCTGCATATTAACCAAGGGGACAATCAAAATGAACATCACTATAGGAACTCTAGCACACAATGGCCGTAACATGGATAGAAAGGAAACTGTAACCAGATGGACACTAATAGCATTCGATAATAACCAATTCAAAGAGCTTGCCACAATTCGCTGGTACATGGGAAGGTCAAGCAGTGCTAGCGTAGTATATTGCACAATCTGGGTGACTGGTCATGTGGTTGCAGATGGTTGCAGTGGATCGGGTCATGCTGGCGGTGGCGGTTACTGTAAATCATCAGCAGCATTTGAGGACGCACTACACAAAGCCGGTATTAAAACCGATCAGGGTATAAGTGGCCGTGGTATGACCGTTGTTGAAGATGCTTTGATTGCCCTAGGCAAACACGCTGGATTTGAACACGTTAAGCTGATAAGGGGCTGATATGAAATTTATAGTAATCGACTGGATGTATAACGTGTGCTTTGAATCGCAAGATGTGGAATTGCCAACATTTGAGGATGGATGGCAATTTCTCGAAGACAAGTTAAGCACAATTTACGGTGAAGATTATGAAGAACTCGAAATACAAGATTATTATATTGAGGAATACCGAGAAGGCATAGACCGCTTAATGTGGAACGGTCAGCGATACGTATTTAAACCAGATTATTACAAGGCTATAGCATGAAAATAGTATTAAGCAATGCAACATCCGGCAAGATGTGTACCGTTTACCCTAGGGGTGAGCCTGTACAGTTCTTTAACCGCAAAGCTTACAAGATATCAGCCCACATATTCAGGCGGATAGTTAAAACGCTTTGCCCTAAGCCTACAGATGATTTATTCGGCATTAATCACAAGGACGCAAATTATAGAGTGATTAAATGGGATTATAACTTTCGGGGTCATGGTGACGCTAGCGAATATTACATAGAGATTTTAAACAATGAAGAAATTTAAAGAGCTTCTAATTGCCGGAATAGATGAAGATATTCACGGTACTACAATTCAACGCCTTGTTAAGGTAAAGGAAACATTCGAAAGCGAAATGATATACAACGGCATTAAGCCCAGTATGGAATTATTAACTAAATGGCTTCAGGGCTTGCCCTGGGCTGTCCATGTACCATACGAGAATCACGCTATAATTGAATGGTACGAAACCACAATTAAACGCAAGCTTAAGACTGACCATATCAGGGAACGAAACGACATGACCACAGAGGCGCAAAGATTCCTAGAAAAGTATTGGGTACAATGTGGGCGTACACTATACGAAATGCTTTATAAATAAGGGGACACCATGAATAAATCGAACGAGCAGTATATAGAGCATGAAGTTAAATTGAGGCTTCATGACTGGAAATTCAAATTGTTAGAGCACAAGCTTAATTTCTTAATCGGGCTTGTGGCTACAAATTTGATACTACCGTCAGTAATTAAATACTTTGGCGGTTAAACATTAACTCAACTAGGGGACAATCCTATGAACGTAGATACAGCTATTCAAAACATGTTATTCAAAACCTCGGATCGCGAAATAGAGGATCTGGCATGGTGTGCGACTAAGGAAAGAGACGATACAATAAACCGCTATCAAGCTGCTTACAATTGGACAATAGCGCAGTGTGAGGAATTTCTGGATAATGTTTGCCTCGCGTTTGAACTATTGGTCAAGGATGTAACAGCATGAAAGATGAAATAGAGATTTTAAAGAAAATTAGACACCAGATTGCGCACTGTATGTCAGCCTATGGTGACGATCCAGAGCAATTAATGTACAAGCTTGAACAGCTAGTCATTGAGTGGTACGAGAAAGGGCAAAAAGAGGTAAATATTACTTGCCCACACTGCCACGAAATAATGACGGTGTACCATATGGAATGGTCAAAAATTGCTTGCTTGAAGTGCAAAGCAGAAATTACTCAACCCTATGGACGTACATTTATTGAAGATTGAAGATAAAGAGCTGCTCGAAGCATTGGGCAGCAATATACGCATGTTGCGCCATTATCTAGGCTATTCACAAGAGGCGTTCGCACGTCATATAGGTCTGGATCGCGGTTATATGGGGTGCGTAGAAAGAGGCGAAAGGAATCTAGCGACTATCAACTTAATCAAGATTGCTAGAGGGTTAAATGTCAGCGTAGGGAAACTATTTAAGGGCATAAAATGACGCATAAATCACAAATGGATTTTGACCAAGATAATCGAGCAAAGATTATTGAATTTATAAAGGACGCTGAAAAGCACCAAGATGATTTAAGCGGTAGCGTAATAGCTACTATGACACAATTTGTCATGAATCTAAGGCTAAACATTAGCCGTAAGGGTCAATCGCGCGGATGGTTAACGCCTGAAGAAATTATAGAGTCTCAAGTCGAAGAATTAAGGCGTTGTATCGTAGACTTAGAGGCGTACAAGGATCGATTAACTAAGGGAGTGAAAATACAATGAGCAGTCAAAAGCGTACCATTATCGGGGCTTGCGAGTATTCAATAGCCACATTGCAGAATCTTAAAAAGGACTTGCAGGACGTAGGGGCAAATAATCCAGAATTAAATTGGGCAATCGGTGGCATAGTTGCAACATTATCTAGCAACCTATTGCAGATATGCGATCAAGTGTTTCAGGAGTCAGTAGCAGACGGAAAGCCGGACGCTAAGCAGGATTTAACCGAGATAAAGGAACGATTCAGCGACTTTATTGACAGGATGGTTAACCATGAATGATTTCCAGAAGCTTTATTTATCCCTATTGCGAAAGCAAGTTGATGAAGAAATAGCGTACCTAGTCAGGAATGGACACAATAACGACAAGATAAGCGTACCGTGTATATTCTGCGTACAGCATCAGCATGGGTATTATTATTGCCGTAGGTTGATTGAGTTACGACAATTTCAATCTAGCATTATTTCCCATGGTAATCCTGCATTGAAGACTTATCGCGATACCCCAAAAGAACGTAAGAAAATAGGGTATTCTGCGGAAAATTACCCTGATAATACCCAAAGTTTGCCAATGTCTACTAAGCTAGATGTAGGGCAAATGCCTTTAATGTCCGTCAAGTTATAGCATACACCCCTAAAACCGCCATACGCGCGTTCTAGGGGTCTTGAAATTTTTACCCTAGCAAACCTATTGGTCTCCGTAGAAGTCTTGCCTATGGGCTGAAAAAATGGCTTTTTCGGCATTTCTAGTTGGAGGTAAGGGAGTTCGGAACCATCCAGGGGTAACTTCAGCGAAAGAACCACCATTAAAAGCAAAAATAGTTTCGAATGTATCGCCAAATCGATTCTTACGGCACTTGACTACGAATTGATTCCGATAACATGGGTCATCCTGATAGAGTTCGGGACGGTCAACACCAAACCATAGTGAAGCCGAACGGTGTCCACCAGATGAATCAGCAGCATCATGAGGCCATGGGCAACGGTCTTCAACCCCACGGTTCGCAGCACCTCGGTTAATCTGAGATAACGCAATCACGGTACAATTTAGCTCAATCGCGAGTTGTGCCAGTTTACCTGTGATGTACGATTGCTTCAGGTCATTGCGTTCGAAATGCAGTTTAGTTTCAACCAAACTAAGGTAATCCACCACGATGACGGATATAGGTTTCTCCATTGCCTTCAATCGCGCGGTAGTTAGGATGAAGTCTATGTCAGAAACCGAACGGCACATTGCAGTATCATAAATGCGCATTGGAACAGCAGCTAGTTTAGTCACCGCCTGAAGTCGCTCATCTTCAGTGAGTTGGTCAAATGGTTTTCCTCCACATATTCCAACGTGTCTCATCCAAATATGCCTATATAACATTTCAATTGAGAAAAATAATGTCTGGGTATCAGGTTGAGCACGAGCAATAACATCTGTGAGGTAGATAGAGAAACCAGTCTTACCCACACTCGCTCCAGCTGCGATAATGATTAAACTCCTTGGCATAATACCGCCTTGAAGTAGGTCATTAAGCTGATCGCATGTGGTCGGGATTTTAACTTCATCAACCATTTTCCCGTCAAAATACTCTTCGGCAATTTCCATATTGCTTATGCCATGCTTGGACTCAAGGTAGGTTAACCCAGAGATTTCAGTCAATGCTGTGGCAAGAATTTCCTGAGATTCTTCAGGTGAAGGACAATCCCGAACCTCTTTTACCATCTGTTCAGCAAGAATTAACTGCTTACGCAACTTAGCCAGGGTTATCAGGCGAGTAACATAGTGCTCGAAGTTCGACTCTCCAGCATGGCACTTACCGTAATTGTCGATAAGCCAAGTCATAGTCTGGTGTAATTCGTTATGGTGTGAGCTGTCTTTGGGAATCATCACAAGGATATCAACGAAGTGAAACGCTTCTTGCTTATTAAAACACTGCTTAATCATCCGAAAGATTTCACGATGGTCAGAGTTATAAAAGCAATCCGTAGTTAGCTGTAACATGGCTTTCTGTACGCGAACATTGTTGGGGTCAGAAAAGTGCATAATCGTTTCGAGTACTTCTTGCTCTGTCTCTAGTGAGTATTTAGGCTGGCTCATGAGTACTTACCTTCTAGGAATTGAATGAATGTGTCCCAGCGACAGAAAGTCACCATGTTATTCTTCTTCTTGTTACCGTGAGCGGTTATATATTCGCCTTTGGAGAACTTAGGCGCATCGTAGCTAAGCCTCTCCAAGTATTTATCAAATTGTTCAGTAGTAAATGGCAGTCCATGAGGGTGAGCCTCTGGCCATTTCTTCACAAGAGTTCTAATAGTCTTCTCAAGCAAGGTTGACAGGCCTTTCTTGTGTGGCTGAGGATTATCTGGAAACCACTTCTCGTATATGTCGATCAGTTCCCTGAAATCGATACTGCTCTTTGGCTTCTTAACTAAAGGTGCTGCTGCTGGTGAATCGTTAGATTCGCTATTAGTAGTATTTATACTACTCTGGTAAGGAAGTGATGGTATAGGTCTGTTGATTTCAACAGGGGGTCTGTTAGATTCAACAGGGGTGTCTAAAATCATACCAAGTAATACGGGGTAATGTTGGAGTGCTAAATCACTCAACGTGTACCAATTAGTGTTGTCGTATTTTTTCTTATTGAAATTACCAGTGACGAGCAAGCCATGCTTGACACACTTATTGACCATGGTACGAATAGTCTGTACTGACCATAAGTTTCCAAAGTATTTGACTAATTCAGGGTAAGAACTATATGTCCAATAGCGACCATCATGATAATTGCGTTGGGCGGGTACTGCTTTGCTGGCGTTGAATCTAATCCATGATGCTATGTTTTCAATGAAAACGGCTAAATTTGCATCTGAAGTTAAGCGCAAAATTTGTTCGTTAAAGTTCGTAATCATGCTATACTATCCTCGTAATCATGAAGGGATGTACACAACGCAAATCATGGCTGCCAGGCGAATCATTGCGTTTCCAGTTGTTGGGCAGGAAGCCCAAATTTAACCTATTCCACATTTATCCAAATAATCTAAAGCCTTCTTCATTTCTAATTCAGTTAGATTAAAATGCTCAGCAATAAGTGCTATACGCTCATCCCAAGGCATATTCTCACGACCTGATTCAGTCCATTTGGACATGTGATATACATGAACCGCTAAAGCTATAGGGTCTTGAATAAGAAATACTGTGATTGGTTCTACATCTATCATATTATCCTCGTATGTGTTTAATTAATTCATGGGCATAATTAACCCGCGCCTCTAATTCTTCGGGGTCAATTTCAGGTGAGTCTCGTAAGATTCGTGCGCGTAATAAGTCTAAGATATTCATTGATAACACTCCATGTTGATACAAATTGTGCGATAAAAGTCCATTTAAAGCATATAGCTGTAGCGTGTTTACCACTATGACATAAAAAATATAAGAAGAAAGGGTTGATTCTGTGGATCGGTGCTGTAAAATCGCGGTCATGTGGCTGTTCTTCTTGTTCAAGTTCAGTTACGCAGAGATTACATAAGTTCACAGCTTATCTAATCTTGCCTGTGGCATCAATTGCCTGTCGCGGGAAGTCTTGCTAGGGCTTCCCAACGATGAAGGTGTTAATTTACTCTGAAAAGTGTTCTAATTCAATGGATAAGTTATGTCTTATTTCACTTAAATTAGTCGAATTAAGCAATTTCCCATCTTCAAATACAGTTTCCAAGTGTCCTTCATACTCACCTGATTCCGTAGTATCGTCATTGAGGTAAAATTTACCAGTCTCATTGTCCATGCCTACGTGAAGCAAGCCACGAGCAGATTTCTTATTTCCGTCACCTGTTATAGGGTCTTTGTAAATAGCATGACGCTTGCCATTAATTACCGCACTGGTCGCTTTCATTGCAAAGCCAAATGTATCACGGGTCACGTATTGATACGTGTAGCTGCCCACACCGAACACAATATTGCTTGAAGCAAAGCCTTTCTCTTCCATGATTTGCAGGATAAGAGACGCTCGGTCAACCGTAATAGCATCACCGTAAATCAATCCTATCTTCGGGTTCAGCTCTTTGTAGCCAGCTGAGTTAACCCGTCCACCGAATGTGTCCCAGAGCAATTGCAAGGCTCCTTTATGGGCTGGAGTGTCACGCACCGCGCACATATCACCACATATGATATCAACAGGATTGCCAGAATCAGGCCGAACCACAACTTTGCCCTCTCGATTCGTGATCTCCTTATACAGGCTTGGAAGATAGACATTTAAAGTTCTCCATAAGTCATACGAATCGCACACAATTGATACAATACCTTCAGGGTAAATCTCAGTGATTAACCGCTTAATCGTATCGAACTCACCCTCCGAACCTCCGCAACACATGACACTATGCTCGGTCGCTGGGACGCTGGTTCCGACAATACTGGCGGTAGCACTTGCATCATAGTGGTGATTTAATAAGTCAATTGCGCTAACACAGTCCGTACCTTTGAAGCTCGTCAGGTGAGCTGCTCCCGATAAGGTTGCGTCATTCCATCCTGACATACCACGGAAGCTAAAATCATGCGCCTGATAATCTACGAACGCTTCATCAGCACCAGTTAGCTTGGCGTATCGAGTCAATAATCGCTTGTACTCGAACGCAATGGTCGCAGATGTAACCGCTTTCCAAAGGCTAGCTGAGATAATCGTTTCAAGGTAATTAGTAAGCCAATAGAAATCAGGGTGCGTGTTGACTACGGTTAAGATTGGAACGCCAATTGGTACACGGAAACCCTCATTGATTGCCTTAATTCGAATAGGTAAATACCCTAGGTCATGAAGAGCTTCAAGGTGTGAGCAATCAAAATTCTCAATGCCTAAAGCTGTCTGAATTAAGTCTCTATATTCATCGATTACAAGGTTCCTAGGTCGGTCGAAGAACAACCATTTCCACTGCTCGATTAGGTAATCTTTAACGAATGATTGAATGCCGAAGACGACTACTTGATCGTCAAAATCAGCCAATAAACTGTGATTCTTTTTGACATATCTTGGTGTGAAATTAGAGTAGATTTCAGTCGTACCTTCAGGGTATTGTCTGCGGTGATCAACCTTGTAGAAATCGATTGCAAATAGCGGATTATGGTACATTCGGGTGCTCCTGAAGAATGGTTAATCTATCCGTGGATTGGAACTTATCGTCATGTAAAACGTGGTGACAAATGATATGCTTGAATTGCTCTTGAAGTAGGTCTAAACCCTTACTGAATATGCCGTGTGTGACATAGAGATACAGGTTAACAGCACCCTTTTCCTTTAGGATTTGCGCGGCCTGATTGAAGGTCGCACCACCATCACAAATGTCGTCAATAATGAGGATATTATAGCTCTCGATGTTGCGACTATACTTATCCAAATTCATACCAGTTATGCGACCAGTTTCAGGGCAGCGTACCTTATGGAGACTAACTGGAATTGATAGGTCAAAGTAGTTACACAGGTCAGCTGCTCGACCATAAGCACCATCATCTGGAGCGCAGATAATTAGGTTACTTAAATCGAAGTCATCGAGCACTTTATAGCGGTCAAAAATATTCGTAGCAGTCACGAAGCAGACATGAGTTTCAGAGAATAATTCCTCCGTCTTAGTCTCATTGTGTACGTCCCAAATACGGATAGTGGTTAACCCTAAGTTATCAAGGAAACTACATATCACCTCAAGGCTATGTGCCTCACCTGGGCTACACACTCTATCCTGTCTGGCATAAGGCAAGTAGATAACATCAAGGTCAATGTCCCAGATACCCATGTTCTTTAAGGCACTGACTGCTAGGGCTAGAAAGGTAATCTCAGAGGCATCAATAGGCTTCCAAGTAAGGATAGCGCGTTCAGATTCAATCTTATGGGGTAATTTTAACTGGAACTCTCCACCTGAGAAGAGGAAATAATCAATCGGTTGGTTGTTCAGTAGAAGCATCGTCTAAGTTCCTTATATGCGATTTCATATGAAGATAGGAGAAAAGGACTCCTGCGCGGAATCCCCTTCTATAGTCCTTGTTCTCATCCGTACTAATTTCCTGCTCGAATTCTTCCATGGCAGCATTAGTATGTACATCAATGAACTCATTCAGCTGCTTCATCATTCTTCCTCAAGACTTTCAGTAAGTGATAAGCCAGACGGTCAATCACCGCTAGCCACATCATCAGAATCATCGTAATCAGTACAATGTCTGCCCATAATGGCATAGTATTATTCGATATAGCCCATGGAAGTATCGCACCTTGCATGAAGATGAACACCGCGACAAACGCAATTACCTTAAATACCATCATCCTCATTTCTTACCTCCTACGTTAATGAAGGGCATTGCGCCACCAGCATTAGTAGTAGGCAACTGACCATCCCATTTCAGTATCGCTTGGTATTGAACAAATTCTGGAGTGAGGCTTTCAGCAAGGATTTTATTGGCTTTAGCCTGTGATTCAGCATTGAGGGTAATCTGCTTGGCATTGGCTTCTGCCTCGATGACACGCCTCTCAGCTGCGGCTTTTGCGTCAACGATAGTCTTCTGAGCTTCCGCTCGACTTGTAGCAACCTCATTTTCAACTCGCATTGCGTTCTGAGAAGCCTGAATCTTTGTATTAATCGAGTCCACGACATTAGTCGGTAGTTGGAATGAACCCACGAGGTAAATCTTATCCACTTCGATACCATTCTCAGCTGCTTCCTTCTTCACGAGTTCGTTAACCTTAGTGATGAACTTCTCTTTACCAGAGCCGTAAATCGCCTCAACCGTCATGGTGCTTGCGACTTCATTCATGGCATCACGCACTTGGTTATGGAGAAAGGTATTGGTAATCTCTTCTATGCCTAGGCGGTACTTCTGGAAGACTTTAACCACATTGTCTGGCGCAATATTGTAGGTAATACCCGCAGAAGTGGTAATGGACAACCCTTCTGAAGTCTGCATTGTGATGGCTTGCTCACCAGTCCATGAATAGTTCTGTAAGAAGGTTGGGAACAAATACATTTCCCGATTCCATCCCATGTAATAACGACCTACTCCGGCTGACAGCTCAGAGACTCCCTTCTCGCTACCATATAGGTTCACGATGACACCACGATAACCAGCTGGAACACGGGTTAGATTACAACCCACATACAGAGCTGCAATCAGGGTAAATCCACACGCCACACCTGCTTGAATCTTATGCTTCATCTTCATGTTGCTTCCTTGTGTAATTAAACTTTCTTCCTTGTCTTCGGCTGTTTAGGCTTCTTGGGATTACGGATTAGGTACGGGTCTTCCTCATCAGGCATCAAATCACCTTCAGTAATTACGGCTAATTTGAACTGCTGCTTCCATGGAATATATCCTTGTTCCTTCCACTTCGTCATATTCTGTGAGGCTATCTTTAGGGCTAGGCAAGCTTTATTCAGATTGCCAAACCATGTCTCAACTTCATCAACGGTCATTGGCTCTCTCCGGTCAAGTAATATGCTATTGTAAACTAAACCTAGTTTGAATTCCATATAGATTGTAGTGTATAATAAATCCTTTCCAGGGAGGAAAATTATGCTAACGGATGAGCAACGCCTTAAGAGGCACGAAGGGATAGGTGCGTCTGATACACCTATCATTATGGGTTACTCTACATACAAGACACCATACCAGTTATACCTAGAGAAGATTGGGGCAATCGACTCAGATAATGAAATGACTGAGCAGCAATATTGGGGAAATGCTTTAGAGCCAATCATTATCAATCGCTTTGCTGAAGAAAATGATGTGCAAGTTACGTTCCCAGATACCGTTCATCATCCTGAGTACCCTTTTATATTTGCCAATCTGGATGGCTGGATTGAATCTGAGAACGCAGTCATTGAGGCTAAGTCTGCCAACAGTTTCCAGCGAAAAGAATGGGACATGGCACTTACAGATGGCATTCCTCTGGTGTATCTCATTCAAGTCGCCAAGCAGTGCCTTATCACTAATGCCACTAGAGGTTACTGTGCTGTGCTCATCGGAGGCATGGAGTACAAGCAATTCATATACGAGCGTGACGCAGCTCTCGAAGACCTCATCCTTAAAGCAGACATTGAATTCTGGCGTTGTGTTCAGAACCGTATTGAACCCGATCCCATTTCTACTTCAGACTGCCGATTAAAATTCCCCAAACCTCATCCAGACAAAATAGTTCAATCAAACTTCAGGACAGCTAATGCCCTTGTAGGACTCATGAATGTCAAAGCTTCGATAAAAGATTTAACGGAGCAGGAAGATAAGATGAAGATGGAACTCATGTCGCACATGGGGAACGCTGAATATCTTGTGGGGCAAGACGGTGAAATGTTGGCCACTTGGAAGGCCACGAAGAAAGGTACACGAGTCTTTAACATAAAGTGAGGGATCACATGGAAACTACAGAGCTAGCAACGGTTAGCGAGAAATCGCTGGAAGTCAATCACATGAGAACTGGTCGGTTAGATGACAGTTTGTTCTCCAAAGAATTAGCACCACACTATATGAAGTTAGCAGGTCAGCTGGCTACATCAGACTTGGTTCCTAAGTCATTCAGAGGTAAGCCACAAGATTTATTTCTGTGCTGGGCATTAGGCTATCAGATTGGAATGTCACCTGAACAAGCAATGCAATGTATTGCCATCGTCAATGGTAAAGCAGTAATGTGGGGTGATGAAATGCTTGCCCTGTGTATGTCCCACCGTGAGTTCGATGACATTATCGAGACTCCAATCGTGAAGAATGACGCAGTAATCGGCTATAACTGTACGGTTAAACGTAAAGGGAAGGCTGATAAGGAGAGCGTCTTCACATTGGATATGGCGAAGAAAGCGGGTCTGCTTGCCAAGGGTGGAGTATGGAATCAATACCCTGAGCGCATGTTGAAGCTTCGAGCTAGAGGGTTCTGCTTACGTGATGCGTTCCCTGATGCTTTAAAGGGCATTAAGTCCCGTGAAGAGGTTGAGGATTACATCATTGATGGTGAATATACTCCATCTGAGCACAAAGGTTCACGTACTGAGCGGTTGAAAAAGGACATTCTCACTAAGCAAGGAGTCAGCAATGTGGACGTGGTTTATGGATCAGTGGCAACTGAGGAACATAAGGTCTCTATCGAAACGCCTCAAGAAGACGAAGAACATCGAGATGAAGCAGAAGATAGCGAGGAAGCAGCTCGATTGCATATTAAGATTAAAGAACTCATCACTGAGAAACAGTTTACTGAAGAACGATTAGCCAAGGCTTTAGCCTACTATGAAGTCGGAAGTATTGAAGAGCTGGGCTGGGAAGGCGCACATCATTTTACGCAACAATTACTGAAACTATAAGGATATATCATGGTTAACCAAGGAACGATTTTAGGCCGAGTCGGTAAGATTGACACGAAGACTACTGGCAGTGGCGTGAAGATTACCAATTGCAGCATGGTGACTTCTAAGAAGTTCGTCAAGAACGGTGAGAAGACTGAGAAGGTTACATGGCACAACGTCACCCTATTCAATAAACTTGCTGAGATTGCGGAGAAGTACGTGAGCGTGGGTGATTTGCTGTATATCCAAGGCGAAATGGATAACCAGAAATACACTACTCAAGACGGTCAGGAGCGCACAAAGTTCTTCGTAATAGCGCACGACTTGAAGCTTATGCCAAAATCGAAAGAACACGCTGCCGCTCCTAAAGACAAGTCTTATGACGCTGGCATAGAGGATGATGAAATCCCCTGGTGAGAAGATAGATAATCCTTCATGGTGCTGATTACTTCTTCAGCACCGTAACAAATCTCAGCTCTGTAGCCCACGTCCTTCATTCTCTGTAAGAATGCTTTCTGCTCAGCACTTGGTCTGCCTATCTTGGATTTGACTTCAATGAATAGCCCATGGAAGCCTCCACAAGGCCACGCCATGAAGAGATCACTCGCACCCTTAAGTACGCCCATCCGTTTCATAATGTAGCCAGCGTAGTAGCTAGCCTTTCGCTCATTCCCAATATGTAGCGTGTGTAATGCTATGTTAGGGTGTTGTGCTCTAAGCCAATCCATGGCTGCTATTTGCTCATTCGATTCTGTGTGGCGTTTTACCACCGCGCCCTGTTCATCCATCCGTTTCTCGCCCATTCCATGGCAGGATTCGCTGCAATAATCTCTGTGTACCTATGCTTGGCACACTCCCTTAGCTCTTGACGCAGCTTGGTTCCATCCGTGGAATTAGCTGCTCCAAAAGTTTGTCCACCTAGTAGTCCGTCAACTGTAATGGGCTGCTCTCTCAAGCGATTGATAGCAATCTGAAGCAACTTATGAGCCGCCATGCCACCCATGTTAACGGCTAGGTCGAACACTTTCTCTACTACTACGAGTTCATTAAATCCGGCATATCGGTACTTGTCCCACCAATATTTTCTGTAAATACCTATTGCACCTTTCAGCGGAAGACCTATAATGTCTTCCTTATCGACTTTACCGTCTCCATTAATGTCATATCCTATGGAACGTAAATATCGAAGTGATATACCCCATTGCGTTACGCCACCTGGGTCACGTTTATCTATGGATAAACCACCTTCGTGCGCAAGAATAGATTTGATGCAAGCCTGAAACGTCTCTTCATGAGTCATTAGCACACTCCATGTTCAAAGTGAGAGCCACCGAATAGGCGAACTCCTAAATAGAATTTAGATGCGGTGAATGGGGTTACGTTTTCTGCGATTAATGCTGAGTACAGTACTTCATCAGCGTACTGGCGAGTAATGTCATTAGGACAGCGATATAAGTAATCGTGGAGGATTGCAGGAGCCACGAAGCCTGAATATTGAGGTGAAAAAATTGGCCATAACAAGCGCGGAACGCTCGCCAAATCCGTCTCAAAACCTTTAGGTATGGTGTATTTCTTATCATCTACGCTCACTCGAATCGCTTTGCAAGTCTTATAGTCATACCCTGTGAACGGGATAATACATGGCTGACTGTTAAATTTTACTCGATGAAAATGAGCACACCCGACCAGATAGGCCAGTGATAGATAAGTGGTAAAGATGAACACCAATCCTTGGCGTACTATTCTCATGCTAATCCCTGTTAAGGATATCTGTGGAAAAAGTGGAGTAATTTCAGGTAAGGACGCTAAAAAAAACCACAGATATCATCTTCAGTATAGCATTGTCTTTGAACAATAAAAGGATAGCTGAATTATGAGTTGGTTAGTCGGAATTATCGTAGTCGGAAAGCGGATTTTCTAGCGTACCCCTGTGTCGTCACTGCGGGGAATAACGCATTAATCGGTCAGTCGAGACTTCGGATATAAGCTGTAAAAGTAATCGGAATTCAAGATCAGTAATTCATTCTCAATGAATGATACCTGGCTGGAATCGAACCAGCGACACCCAGATTAAAAGTCTAGTGCTCTACCAATTGAGCTACAGTTATAGCATGTTACAGACATGCTCTGGCAACGCAACAGTACTGCTGCTTAGGATTAAGGCTCCTAGCGGCCTTTCTCATACCATCCAGCTATCTAACTCGGTGTTACGCTTTTGCGCTAAATGCTTCCATTACCATTGGGTCTACTTCAAGAACAGTAGTCCAGTTGGCTTGCTGGATTAGAGCGTCTACTAAGCGTAGTTGTTTGGCAACGTAATCAAATTCAGCCGTAACCTGTGAGACTTCAAGCTTAGGGTAGTTGACATTAATGTCTTCCAATCCTTCAGTTACTTTCACACGTTGACCGCGAACTTCGTAAAATGCGTGGTTGTCTTTGAAATGACGTAGTACGTTTAACTTCTCTGCTAACTCTTTACGTCTTAATAATGCTTCCGCTAACTTAATATCCATATTACTTCCTTATAGTATTAGGGAAATGGCCAACACGTCTCACTATGGGGACAATCCAATGGTAAGTAAGTGCCAGCCATTAAGAACCGTTATACTACAGGAGGTTCAACCTGGTTTGCAAGAGCATCAGCTTCTTCCTGTGCCACTTTAATCTGATATTCGACTTCATGCTTGTGGCCTTGAAGTACAAATACCTGATTCGTAGTCATGTTGATGGAGTTCTGTAGCTCAACACTTCTTGCTTTCAATTGCTCTAAAGTCATAACACTTCCTTGGTTAATTAAGCTGCTGCTCTCTCAGCACTCCAGCAAATCGTAGCTGCACCTGGATCAGCAGAGCACACAACGATTACTTGGTCTGTCGCTGCTGTAACGGTTTGGATATTCACCGCATTGGCAGACGCTTGGATTGCTGCAAAAGCTAAGTCAGTGGCTACAACGCCTACTGCTGCAATAGTAACGGTAGCAGAACCACCGACACTTACATCCTTGCCACCTAACTTTATAATATACGCAGGACTAATTCCAGCAGACAACATTGCTAAATCAATAGCACCTGCGCCAATTGTAGTCACACCCGCATTACTGATAGTCACGTCCCCTGACATAGCTACAGCTGTCGGTACGTTGCCAGCAGAACCAACAAGGATTTGCGCACTTGGAAGAGCCGCTAATTTACTGTAAGCAATTGCAGCAGCAGCATTAATGTCAGCATTGACAATTACGCCAGCTACGATTGCAGTAACACCAGCATTAGTGATGGAAATATCACCAGTCATAGCCACTGGAGTAGCAATACCGCCAGCACTACCGACTAGAATTTGACCATCTGGAAGAGCAATGACTTCGTTAGATCCGATGACCAGTGACCAGTTAGCACCAACATGACTCACCTGATACCAGCCCACTTGAGGAGCAGATGTAGGTGTGGCCTTAGTACTTACGGCTGCGATACAAGGTAAAGAGATTTGCAATCCGTTAGCCACTTCCTTGTTAAGATAACCAGTAGTGATTACTTCAGCGATTGTGTCGTCTGTATTGATATAAGCTATGCTTGGCAATACACCTACCAAACCCACTTGTCCTGGTGTTACATTGATAATACCCATTTTACACGTCCTTATGTTGTTGAAAAAAAAGTTTAACCACTTCGATACCACCCTTCCCAGTACAATTGTAATGCAGTACCAGAAGTGAAGTTTGCTGCGGCAGTCATGTTGAAAGCAGTACCAGCCGTTTTAGTCGTTCCTTGTGCGCAAAGAGTAAAAATATCACTGCTTCCTGCACCCTGCAAAAATGCATAGGTATTACCTGCGCCAAAATTTATACCTTGGGCTACGGGCATAATTAATATGCTATTAGAAGGGGAGATATTCCCAGGCGCACCAGTAGCCACAATCCTGGGCTGATTCCCAGCGGTAGTATATGTTGGCGTACAAGATAATATTCCGTACATCCAAACCATTGATCCTGTCGGAGTAGGAAATTGCCTATATATACCGGTCTGAGTACTATAAGATACAGACAGGTCGCCAACGGTTGAGAATGTAAAGGTAGGAGTAAAAGTACCTTCTACCACAGGCCGAACCACAGTTGCTATATACCAAGAGGCTGCTGTAGCTCCTGATTGCAAAATACAAACAAGGACGACCGCAAACCCTGCTGGAAGATTCGCATAAATCGTATTGGTGTCGGTAGAGTCTCGTATGTTTAAACTTCCAGAGCTTGAATTTAACAAGGTAAAAGTCTGCCCTAGAGCCAGCGTACTCGTTAAAGGCATCAGTACTTCATCCCCT
>Ga0210043_1000475_pt1 | contig 42567 bp, 65 predicted proteins | sample CryGeymet201501t_FD_183990 | JGI IMG/M metagenome (GOLD analysis project Ga0210043, IMG submission 183990) | Groundwater microbial communities from Crystal Geyser aquifers in Utah, USA - Crystal Geyser metaG 2015-01t (SPAdes) (version 2) | ecosystem: Environmental > Aquatic > Deep subsurface >... | reverse complement strand
TAAGCAGGTTCTACGTTTGCCCGTATACTTCAACTGCCGGGAAGGACCCGCTCTTCCGGCGATCATTGCCCGCAAGCCGTTGAACCTGCTTAGGATTTTCCCAAAGCCCCGCGCTTCGGGCCACCCAGCTCTTAAGCCTAGACCCGCACGTATCGCGATGATGCACATTTCATGCACGAACCGGGACCATCCTGTCAACGCCAATCGCAGGCATCTGCCACCAGCCCGCGAGCCGGTCGAGCCCGATCACCAGCGCCGCGCCCACCCGCGCCTTGCTCCGCCCGTTGGGCGCGCGCCCGCTCGCCCGCACCACCGCGCTGAGCGACGCGCCGCCCAGCACCACCGCGTCGACCACGCCGAGCATCCTCATCTCCGCGCCCGCCCGCGCCCCGAACACCAGATCGTCGCCGACCGCCTCGCGCATCGCCCGCCACCGCGCCGCCGCCGCGCAGCGCGAGACCGCGCCGCCGTCGCTCACCCCACCGCCGCGTCCGCCGTCCTGCGCCAGCGCGCCGGGCCCGCTGGACGCCACCGCCTCCGCGGCCGCGAGATAGCCCTCCGCCGCGCGCACCAACGGCGTGTCAAGCTCCAGCGTCGACAGCGCCCCCGGCCCCCGCCGCCGCGCGGTCAGCCAGCCGACGCCGGTCATCGCCCGCCGCCCGTCGTGCGCGTCCGGATCGGCGACCTGCCCCAGCGCCCACGCCCCGCCGCCGAGCGCCTCCGCCGCCGAGCCGCCCCGCCCCAGCCTGCGCGCCACCCCCGCCGCCGCAATCTCCGCCTCCAGCGCCCCGAGCAGCAGCGCGGCCCGCGCCGCCTCCCGGCTCACGACGCCCGCCCCTTCAGCACCGACGGCGGCGACAGCCCCGCCGCGCGCAGGTCCTCCACCGTGATCGGCCCGCCGTTGGCCGGATCGTCGGCCCACTCCGGCTGGGCCGTCCAGTGGATGATCGCGCCAAGCACCCGGCGGTCGCGATACTCGCGCACGACAATGCCTCCCCGCCCGGTGCGCGCCTGCATCCGCCTGAACTGCTTAGCCGCCTCCAGCGCCTTGCGCTTCAGCGTCGCCACCCTCTCCGCGTCGGTCACAAACTGCTCGGCCTTGCGTTTCTTCATTCCCAAGCTCTCCAGGTTATCCACAGGCGCGCCATAGGGGGTAAGGGGGTTATGAATCGAATCGAGTCTTGTCCGTGACAGTTGGCGGCCAAGCGCGTCCGCCGCGCCCAACTGTCACGCCGACTGTCACGCCCGCACCGTGACAGCGGGGCGTTACAGCCGCCGCTCACCAGCCCCGCTCCAGGTCGATCATCGCGCTCTCCACATGGCCTTGCTCCATGCGCAGCCCCCGCGCCCGCAGCCACAGCCGGATGTCCTCCACCGGCCCCGCCTGCATCCACTTGCCGCCCGCGCCGAGCGCCCTCAGCTGGCCACGGATGCGCGCGCGATGCTGGCGCAGGGTCGCGGCCGCCACGTCGTCGGCGCGGTCCAGCATCGCGGCGTAGAGCCGCTCCGCCTCGCGCCGCACCTCCGGGTGGCTCAGCCGCACCCCCGCGTCGCGGCCCTCGGCGTCGCGCACCCGCACCGGCGTCCAGCCCAGTAGCGCCAGCGCCCGGCGCGCGCGCCACTCCGACGCCGAGCACCCGGCCAGCGCGGCCAGCCACGCGTCGTCGGCGGGCAGCGTGCCGCCGGGGTCCTGGTCCGACAGCGCGTGCGCCTGCAGCAGCAGCGCCGAGGCCAGCGCCCCGCTCGCTCCCGCCTGCGCCACCAGCTCCGAACCCAACAGCCTGGCCGGCCGCCAGGTCACCGCCTCGAACCGGGTCAGCATCACGCCCAGCGGCAGCGGATAGACCTCCGCCCCGCCCGGATCGCTGCCGCCGACCACCGCCAGCCCGGTCATGGCGCGGCTCGTGCGAACGGCACCACGTCGCCGCACGGCGCGACGACCACATGCAGCGCCCCGGCGCGCGCCTGGGCGAGCACCGCGCGCGGCGCAGCGCCAGCCGCCGGCGGCGGCAGCGCGGCGGCCACGGCCCCGGCCACGCCGCGCATCGTCTCGAACAGCGCGAAGTCCGCCGCCGTCAGCAGATCGGCGCCGCACGCCGGGCAGGGCCGCCCGATCATGCGCGCCGTCACCCCGCTGGCGACCGCCTCGGCGTGGCCGCAGCCGGCCGCGTCGCAGACCAGAAATTCGCAGACCGGCCCCCTGCTCACGCCCCGCCCTCCGGCGCCCAGATGCCGGCCGCCTCGCAGGCGTCCATCGCGTCCAGCGCCACCGGCGACAGCAGCGCGCGCCACGGGCGGTCGGCGCGGTCCGGTTTGACCGGCAAGCGCATCCCGGCGCGCAGACAGCCCTGCGCCCAATTGTCCTCGCGCGACAGAAAGCGCCGCAGCGCGGCGGCGCCCTCGTCGGTGAACCGGAAAAGCCCCGGCGCGGGCGGGCGCCCGCCGCCGGGGAGGTCCGACAGGGAGGAAACCGGCGCGGGATCGTCAGCCGCCGCGCCCAGCCCCGACGCCATCGCGCCGCCGGGGATCTCGGAAAACCCGCTCATCGCCGCGCGGCCCGCGCCGGACGGCGCTCAGGCGCCGCGTCGGCCGCCCAGCCAAACCGCCCCGGCGCGGGCTCCGGCCGCCCCGCCGCGCGCCAGCGCGCCGCGAACCCCGCCACCGCCGCGGCGGGGTCCAGACCCCTCCGGGCGATCGCCGCCGCCAGCGCCTCGGGCGCCACCGACCACCGCGCCGCCAGCGCCGCCAGATCGACCGGCAGCCCCGCCGCCCGCGCCATCTCCGCGCCCTCAGCCATCGCGCCCGCCGCCCTCGCCCAGGTTGCGCGACGCCGCGCCGCGCAACCTGGGTGCGCTCACGCTGCGCTGACGCACCGCCGCCATGATATGCTCGACGGCCATGTCAGGCCGCCTCGGAGGAGGGATGTTCGGTGGAGGGATGTTCGGTGGAAGCGCGCGACTCGACATTGCCCCGCGATTCGACCGGCTCCGCGCCGCGCTTGGCCCGCAGCCGTGCGAGCTCCTCGAAAGACAGGGCTATTCCGCGCTGGCGCGCCGATTCGACCAGTAGGCAGTCAATATCGGCGGGCAGGGCGTTCCGGCGCCACCAGCTATGGACCGTGATGACGCTCCGCCCGGCGTCGGCCGCCAGCGCGGCCCGGTTTGGCCATCGGAGGATGATATGTCTTGCGTCCATGGCGATCAGGTTTATGCGCAGCGCATAGTATGCGTCAAGCATCATCAACGCCCACTGCACAGGCGATCCCGCTACGCTGAACGCATGACGGCAAGCGAGCGCCTGAAACAGGCCAGAATCAAGCGGGGCTACCCGACCGCGCAGGCGGCGATCGACGCGTTCGGCTGGAAGGCCGCGACGTACTTTGGCCATGAAAACGGCCACCGCGCCTTTGACGCCGCCACCGCCCAGAAATACGCCTCGGCGCTGGGCGTCGAGGCGCAGTGGCTGCTCTTTGGCGACGGAGGATTTGAGGAGTCGCCGGTAGAACGCCTCCAGGGCTCAAATTCAAGTGGCCATTCCGCGCATTTCATCATGCGCGCCCATTCGATGTTTTCCGAAGCAAGATCGTCGGACGTCTGGCGAGTGACGGAAACAATATATGGATTCGGGATGCTTGATGGCGATGTTCTTGTCGTGGACTTGGCCGCGACGCCAGATAACGGCGATATCGTTATCCTGAACGAAGTTGACAGCATCGGGCGCGCACGCACCCTCATCCGCCGGGTGACGCCGCACGGCTATCTGTCAGGCGATCCGATGGCCGCCGACGCGGTGGCGCCGCTCGACGACCAGCGCCTCGCGGTGCTCGGCGTAGTCGTCGGCATGATCCGCGAGCGCCGGAGCGCAATGCGTCACGCATAGTTTCGCTTGACGCACGTTATGCATTGCGCATAGATTTCTCCGTCGCCACAGACGGAGAAAGCGCCATGATCCGCAAACCAAACCGCCGCCAGTCCGCCGCCAGCCTGCTCAGGAGCGCGGAAGAATGACCGCCGCCGCCCGCTGGACGGCCGTCGCCGTCGCCGAGCTGCGCAGCGCCGCCTGGTGCCGCCGCGAGGCCCTGACCCACCCCAAGGCCAGCCCGGCCCGCGCCCGCGAGCTTCACGAGGCCCGCAACCGCGTCGCGGAATCCCGCTGGGCGCGCACCGTCGCCCGCCTGCACCGGGCCTTGCCATGACTGCGCCCGACGCCGCCTATTTTGCCTTGGGCCGCCAGTCCGGCCGCGCCAGCGTCGGCTCGGCCCGCCCGGCGCCCGCGCTTCCCCCGTCCAGCTTCGCCCTGACCGCGGCGCGGTGCGCCTCCTCCGCCTCGATCCGCGCCCGCCAGTCTTCCGGCGGCGCCGCGCGCGGGCACAACGCCCCCAGCAGCAGCCCGGCGAGCGCCGGCGCCGCCATGGTCAGCGCCTTCAGCAGCGCGAGCGCGGTCGGCAGCGTCTCGGGCGCGCCCCGCACGATCAGCGCCAGCGCCGTCTCCGCCCCGATCGCCGCCGCCAGCACCGCGACCGGGACCGCGCCCAGCAGGCCCAGCGCCAGCCCCAGCCCGGGCCGCCCGCGCGCCATCCCGACCCACAACCCCAGCACCGCGCCGCACATGGCGCCGAGCGCCGCCAGCAGGATGAAATCCATGCCGTCCTCCCCTGCAATCCCCCCAAGGTGGCCCGATCCGGCCCCGCGCGCAACCGCGCCGATGCTCGGCCCGCGCCACGTGGTCCTGATCGCCGCGCTGGCGCTGGAGGCGCATTTCCGCGCCGCCGACCTCGCCGGGCTCGCCGCCGCGCTAGGGTTCGCGCCGTGACCGGCCCCGACGCCGTCGAGCGCCCGAAATACCGCAGCGTCGAGGCCCGCCTCGCCGGGCGCAGGCCGCTCGCGGTCTGGCTCGAGGTCGACGGCGACCGCCAATGGGTGCCCCGCACCTGCCTCGACACGATCACCGACAGGGCCGTCGACGCCGCCGAGATCGGCGTGACGCTCAACGCCCGCGTCATGGTCTGGAAGGCCGACCAGATGGGCTGGACCGGCCGCCCCGCCAACCACCCGAAACTTCTGTGAGGAGCCGCACGATGACCGACCCCGACCCCGCGACGGCCGCCCTGCGCGCCGCCGCCGACAGGATCGACGACACGCTGCGCGGGCTTGGCCCCCGGCCCGCCGCGCCGCAGTGCTGGTCCGGCGACTGGCGCGCCTGGTGGGCGCGCTCCGACGCAGCCTGCGACGCGGTCGCCGCCGAGCTTGGCGCGGACCTGCGCGCCACGGGCGGCGGATGGCGGTTCCGGCTGCTTGGCCTCGTCACCCACTCGACGTCCTGCCGCGCCGAGGCGCTGCGCGGCTGGTCCCGTCGCGCCCATGAGCGCGCGCGGCTGGCCGGCCGCGCCGAAAGGGCCGCGTCATGACCGCCGCGCCGGTCATCGCCGCCGTCGCCCTGCTCTGGGCGGGGGCCGCCCCGGCGGCGGAGCCCGCAGCCTGCGTCGGCGAGATCGCCCGCGTCGTGGACGGCGACACCTTCGACGTCGCCTGCGCCGGCGGGTCGACCTTGCGGCTGCGGCTGCGCGACGTCGACGCGCCGGAGGTCACCGGCCCCTGCGCCGCGCACGGCCGCGCCGTCCGCGCGCTGGTCGAGGCGCACTTCGGCCCCGGCGAGGCGCATTCCGGCGTGATCGTCTCGGTGCGCGCCGCCTACGCCGACCGCTGGGGCCGCGCGGTGGGCGACGCGGCGATCCTTGAGGGCGCGTGGCTCGGCTGGCCGCTGACCGGCGCGGTCCGCGCGCTGGGCGAGGAGGCCGGGCTCGAGACGCTGCGCCCGTGGCCCCACGACGGCGCGGGCCGCGAGATCGCGCGCGGCGCCCGCCCGGTCTGGTGCGGAGCGCGCGAATGATCCTCGCGCCCTCGCTTCTCGCGCAGCTGCTGGCGGGCCGGCGCGCCCTGCGGCTCGCCCTGCCGCACCTGCGCGCCGACGTCGAGGCCGACATCAACGGCGCGTGGATTTTCGCCGAGGCGTCCGGCGGCGGCTTGGCGCCGAACCCGGCCGCGCGGCATCGCCAGCGCGGAGAATGCGCCGTCGACGCGGCGGACGTGGCGCGCGTCGAGGCCAAGCTCGACGCCATCGGCGCGGCGGAGGCGTGCGTCGGCCGTCAGCCGGACGGCGCGCCGGCGTGGCTCGACGACATCATCGACGGGCGGAGGCCGCTCTGATGGCCGGTCCGATCCCCTGCGCCGGCCACCCCAGCCGCGCCGCCGCCGTGGTGGCGATGCTGCGGCAGGGCCATGAGCTCGGCGCGATCGCCACGGCGCTCGGCCTGCCGCGCACCGTCGTCACCGCCGATCTGCTCAACGCAACCAAGGCGACGCGACGGATCAGCGGCTCGGCGGCGCTGGCGGAGGCCGCCGCCGCGCGCGGCATCAGCCCGCGTCAGATCGCCGACCGCCTGCTGCGCGTGCTCGCCGCCGACCCCGCCCTGATCGACGCGGTGCTCGACGACCGCCCGGCGGCGGCCACGCCGGACAGGACCGGAGCCAGCCATGCCGGATGACGCCTTCCTCGCCGGGCTGCCCGCCCGCGTCGGCGCGCTGCTGCGCGATCTTGAGGCGCGCCAGACCGCCAGGCGCGGCGACGACTCCGCCGCGCTGTTCGCGCTGCGCCGCAACGCCCGCTGCACCGTCACGCTGCGCGACGGCGGCGCCGCGCTGACACTCGACGCCTACGGCGCCGACCCCGCCGCCGCCCGCCGGGCGCTGGCAGCGCTTGTCAACCGCATCACGGGAGAGACCGATGCAGCCTGATCCAATGCAGATACCCCGCGGCGCCGACCTCACCGAGGCCGACCTCGCCGTGCTCGCCGCCGACATGCAGGACATCTGCCACTGGGCGATGCGCGTCGGCATCCGGCGCCAGCAGGGCCGCGACGAAATGCGCAAGGCGCTGGAGGCCCGACTTGGGCGCCGCCCGATGGCGCAGCAGGGCGGCGCGCGATGACGCGGCCTGACCCCGAAGCCCCCGGCGCCCGGGGCGCCCACGCCCGTCTGCGCGCCGCGCTGGCCGCGCTCGATCCGTCGCAGCGCGCCGTGCTGGCGGTGCGGATCGCCGCCGAGGCGATGGAGCAGGCCGAGGCGGACGGCTGGCTAGACGACTGGGCGCGCGCCGACGTGATCGACCGCGACCTCGGGCGCATCGCCGACGTGGTGGCGCGCCAGTCCGCCGCGCTGGCCGCCGACCGCCCGTGGCCCGGCGCCCGCGCCCATGTCGGCGACCGCGTGGTCGCCCACGCCGGCGGCGACGCCGTGCGGCCCGGCGTCCAGGTCGAGGGCCATGTGATCCTTGAGGGCGAGGCCACCTACTACGTCCGCCGCGACGACGGCGCGCTGGCCTTCGTGCCGCGCGGCGGCGTGCTGCGCAACCTGACCATCTGGCCGCCAGACGCCGCGGGCGGGGAGGGCGCGGCATGATCGACCGCGGACACCTCCCTGCGTCGGCCGGAACCACGCATCCCGAAACCGCGCGCCCCGCGCCGCGGCGCCGCCTGCCGCAGCCGCCCGACGGCGCGGTGACGGCTGCGGGCTTCGTCGCCCTGCCGGTGACGCCGCTCTACCCGGTGCGCGTGGACGTCGCGCGCCGCACCGTCACCGTCACCCTGCGCGACGAGGACGAGGCGGCGGAGGCGACCCGCCTGATCGCCAGCGCGCAGGCCGCGTTCGCCGCGCTGCCCCAGCCGCTGCCGCTGGCGCAGGCCCAGCCCCGCTCAGCCGCGCTGCTGGAGGCCTCGCAGCTGCGCCGCGCGGTCCGAGAGGCCCGCCACCTGCTGGGCGGCGGCGACCGCCTCGGCGCGCTCACCATCCTCAACGCCTACGCGTGCGATTGCGGCGCCGGGGAGGGCAGGTCATGACCGCGTCAAACGCCGCCCCGCGCCCAGACATGGCGCGGCAGGACGATCCTTCCGACGCCGCGCCCGGCTGGATCGCGGCGGCTTGGCGCCCTGTTCATGCTGGCGCTTGCCGTCGCCGCCCTGTTCGGCGCGCTGATCTGGTGGCGGGCGTGACGGCCATTTGTGGAGAGGGAGACCCAACGATGACATTCGTGACGATGCGCGACGCGACCGGGACGGCCGTCGCCTACCGCCGCACCCACGCGGAGGTCGCGCGCTTCGCCGACCTCGCCGAGGCGCGCGCGTTCTGCGACTGGCGCAACGCGCTGGAGATCGAGGATGCGGCCGAGGCGAAGGATGCGCCGGACGCCGAGCCGGAGGCGGAGGGCGAGGCGGAGCCGGAGGCGGCGACAGCCTGCCGCAGCGAGCCGGAGCCAGCGCCGGAGCCCGCGCTCGATACGCCCCATCCGCTGCGTCACGAGCACCCGCCGACAGCCGCAGCCGCCGACCCGGACCCCTACGCGCCCGAGAGCCCGGCCTTCGCGCGGCTGGAGCGCGGCGAGAAGCTGATGGCGGTCGCCGACGATCTGGGGCTGAACTGGATGCGGCTGCGCGCCGCCTGGGCCCGCGCCGAGAAGGAGCGGCGGCGCGAGGAGGCGGCCGAGGCCCGCACGCCGCCGGTGATGGACGCGACGCTTGGGGCGCGGCGGGCCGATCCCCGCCCGGTCGCGATCCCCGCGCGGCCGGCCCTGAAGGACGGCTGGGCGCAGTGCGCCCGCTGCACCCTCGCCTTCAACGCCGCCAAGAGCCAGCGCGACAACCGGCTCAAGGAGCGGCCGACCGAGTGCGGCGGCTGCCGCGTGAGAAAAGGATGAAACCGATGAAGAACCGCCTGGGCGACCTCAACAACCACCTGTTCGCGCAGCTGGAGCGCCTCAACGACGAGACCCTGAGCGACGAGCAGCTGGAGCGCGAGGCCAAGCGCGCGCAGTCGGTGGTCGCGGTCGCCGACCAGATCGTCGCTGTCGGCGCACTCAAGCTGGGCGCGGCCAAGCTGTTCGCCGTCCACGGAGCGTCGATCCTGCCGCACCTGCCGCAGATCGGCCAGGACAAGGGCGACGCGCAATGAAGGCCCGACCGCATCGCTGGTCCGCCGAGGAGCTGGCGTGGGTCGAGGCCCGCGCCGCCCTGCCGCGCCGCAAGATGCTGGCCGCCTTTAACGCCGCCTTCGGCTGCGGCGTGACGCTGGCCGCGCTCATCGGCCTGTGCAAGCGGCGCGGCTGGACGACCGGGCGCAGCGGCCGCTTCGGCGCGGGCCACACGCCGGCCAACAAGGGCAAGACGATGCCGTTCAACACCGCCTCCGCAGCGACGCGGTTCAAGCCGGGCCGCCGCGTGGGCAGGGCCGCCGCGCTCTACCAGCCGATCGGGACCGAGCGGCTCAGCCGGTACGGCTACCGCGAGCGCAAGGTCAACGACGACATGCCCCTGCAGCGCCGCTGGCGCGCGGTGCACATTCTCAGATGGGAGGCCGAGCACGGCCCGGTGCCGCAGGGCCACGCGCTGAAAAGCCTCGACGGCGACCGGCTCAACACCGCGCCTGCGAACTGGGTCGCGATCCCGCGCGCCCTGCTGCCGCGCCTCAACGGCCGCCACGGGCGCGGCTACGACCAGGCCGCCCCCGAGGTCAGGCCGACGATCATGATGATCGCCGAGCTGGAGCACGCGGCGCGCCAGGCCTCGAAGGGGACGGCGCAATGACCCCCGCCGCGCGCGACGACGCTTGCACCACTCCATTGCGCAAATACTGGGTTGTCGTGCTGCTCCTGGCAATCAGCACCGGGACCATGCTGATCGCAGGCATATTCGGGTTTGCTGCTGGATACGCCTGCGGCAGTATTTTTAACGCCGCAGCGTGGGAGACAAGGGAATGAGCGACAAGACCGGCATTGAGTGGACCGACGCGACTTGGAACCCGCTGCGCGGCTGCACGCGCGTCTCGGAGGGCTGCCGCAACTGCTACGCCGAGCGCGTGGCGGCGCGGTTCAGCGGCCCCGGCCAGCCCTACGCGGGGCTGGCGGAGCGCACGGCGAAGGGACCCCGCTGGACGGGCAAGGTCGCGCTTATCGAAAGCGCGCTTGACCAGCCGCTGCGCTGGCGCAAGCCCCGGCGCATTTTTTGCAACAGCATGTCCGACCTGTTCCACGAGGACGCGCCAGACGAATGGATCGACCGGGTGTTCGCCGTGATGGCGCTGGCGCCGCAGCACCAGTTTCAGGTGCTGACGAAAAGGCCGGAGCGGATGCAGGCGTATCTGTCCAATCCGCATGTCGGCGTGAACTGGTTCAACGCGACGGACTGCGTGCTAGGGATGCCAGATATGTGGCCTTACGACGGGCTGGCGCGCGATCTCGGCCCCCTCCCCAACGTCTGGCTCGGCACGTCCGTCGAGGACCAGCCGACCGCCGACGCGCGCATCCCGCACCTGCTGGCGACCCCGGCGGCGGTGCGGTTCGTCAGCGCAGAGCCGCTGCTGGGGCCGGTGAATGTAGAGAGCGGGTTGCCTGGGCCGCGCGTCGGCGGGAAACCTTGCATCCATTGGCTGATCGTCGGTGGCGAGAGCGGCCCCGGTGCGCGCCCGATGGAAGCCGATTGGGTGCGCTCCCTGCGCGACCAGTGCGCGGCGGCGGGTGTGCCTTTCTTCTTCAAGCAGTGGGGCGCATGGGTGCCGTGGGATAGCGACAAATTTTCGCTTGTGGAGTTTCTTCAGGTCGGCAGGCGAGCCGCCAGACGGATGCTCGACGGTCGCATACATGATGCGATGCCGGGTGTGAGGGCATGACCCGCCCCGCCCGTATCCGCCTGAGCCGCGCCAAGGGCTGGCGCAAGCCCGAGGGCGCGGTCGTCGTCGCCAGACCTAGCCGCTGGGGCAACCCGTGGCCCGTCGACAGGATGGCCGCCCATTTGAGTATGGCGCAGGACTTCAGCCACATCGGCTGCTGCAATGCGCTTTGGGAGGCGCGCTTTCTCAATCACCGCGAGTGCCGCGATATCCCCGCCGCCCGCTACAAGACGGCGCTGGGGATGCTCGCCGCAGAGGCTGCCGTCGCACAGTTTCGCGCCCTCGCCGAGCACTTCGCCGCGCTCAACCCCTCTGGCTTTGCCACCTGGATCGAGCCACTGCGCGGTCGCGACCTGTGCTGCTGGTGCCCGCTCGATGCGCCATGCCACGCCGACGTGCTGCTGGAGATCGCGAACCGATGATGCCGCCGGACGTTTTGCCATGCCCTTTCTGCGGCGCCGCGCCGGAGTGGATCGGGGCGGCGCTTCGGTGCGCGCCCTGCGGGCTGATTCTCACTCCGCGTTGGGAGCGGCTCGACCGGATGAAGCTTTCTTGGATGGATCGAATGGCGCGCGCGGCGGAAGAAGTCGCTCTACGCTGGAACAGGCGACCGCGATGACCCGCCCCGCCGCCCTCGCCCATCCGCCCGCCCTGCTGGGCGCGGAGCACGCCGCCGCCTATCTCGGGATTTCCGCGACGCTGCTGCGCGAGATGGCGGCGCGCGGCGCGGCGCCGGCGGCCCGCCGCGTCGGCGCGCGCGCGCTGTGGCTGCGCGCGGACCTTGACGCGTGGGCCGCCAGCCTGCCCACTGACGCCGAGCGGGCGGCGGAAGAGGACAGGGCGGCGTGCGACAGGGCGTTCGGCTGATGCGGATCAAGCGGGTGCGAAAGGCGTCCGGGCGTGGCTACGCCTACTACCGCCGCCGCGACGGCGGGCTGACGCCGCTGCCCGATCTGCCCGAGAACGCGCCGCAGTTCGTCGCCGCCTACGCCGAGGCCGAGGCCGCCGACCGCCCGACGAAGGCGCCGCGCACGCACCCGCGCGCGCTGGCGACGCTGGTGGACCGCTATCTTGACGGCGCCGCCTTCGCCGCGCTGGCGTCCACGACGCGCGAGACGCGCCGCCGCATCCTGCTGAAGATCGCCGCGGGCAAGGCGGCCGACGCGCCGGTGACCGGCCTGTGCGCCCGCCACATCGAGGCTGACCTCGCCGGGCTGACCCCAGCCATGGCGGCCAACCGCCTGAAGGCGTGGCGCGCGGCGCTGGCGCACGCCGTAAAGCCGCTGGGCTGGATCTCGGCCAGCCCAGCCGCCGCCGTGCGCGTGGCCAAGCCCCGCCACCAGCCTCACCGCCGCTGGTCGGCCGAGGCGGTCGCCGCGTTCCGCGCCGCTTGGCCGCTTGGCACGCAGCAGCGCGCGGCGTTCGAGCTGGCCTACCACCACGCGCCGCGTCGGGCTGACCTCGCCCGCCTCAGCCGCCGCGACGTGAACGCCGGGCGGATCGCGTGGCGGCAGTCCAAGACGGGCGACCGCACCGTCGAGCGCGCCCTGCACCCCGACGCCGCCGCCGCGCTGGCCGCGCTGCTGGCCGAGCGCCCGGGCCTCTTCACATACCTGGAGACGGCGCAGGGCCGCGCGCGCAGCGTCAAGGCGCTGGGTGAGTGGTTCCGGGGAGCGTGCGCGAAGGCAGGCGTCGAGGGGCTGTCCCTGCACGGCCTGCGACACTCACTGGCGTCCGACGCGGCAGAGGGCGGCGCCAGTGACCGCGACATTCAGGCCCTTCTCGGCCATCGCACCAGCGCCGAGGCGCGGGTCTACACGCAGCAGGCCGAGGCTCTGAAGCTTGCGGAACGCGGCGCACAAGCGGCGGGGCGGAACCGCAATCTGGAAACCGACCCGGCCCATTCTGGAAACAGCGAGGCCAAGTAACTGACCTTAAAGCGGTTTCTGCATAGATTGGTATCCCCTAGGGGAACGACACTCTCTTTGATTCTACGCGCTTTTTAGGTCATGACCTAGAAACTTGCATCGACTGCTTGTCAATGACATACGCCTAGACGTGGAAACCGGGCTGTGGCGCTCAGAACCCCGGCGGCGCCACCTGTGCGCCGAGCGAGCGGCGTTCCTTGCGGGGCGGAGCGGCGGAGGGCAATCGGCTGGGTCATAACAGGCCTCGCGGGATAAATGATCCCGGCAGCCTACTAGAACCGTGACCACGTCCCGCGCGCATTTGCCGCTTGACCCTTGCGCCCTATGCGCGCGCAGTCGAGGCTGGCATGTGCTATCATTGCTGTCGGGCCGCGATCTGGTCCGCGAGCCGGAGGTCGCGATGAAGGTGGTCATGTTTATGCTGGCACTGTCGCCGGCGGCGGCGACGCCAACCGCGACGCCCCAAGCCCTCGGCGCCGCAACGGCGGTGGAGCACGGCGGCGGCTGCCGCCGCAGCTCGCCGCCAGGGCAATGCTGTCATATGGAGACCCGGGTGGGCCGCGTGCACTGTCACTGAACCACGCTCAGATCAGCACGCCCTGGCTGGCGACCGGATCGAAGTTGAGCACCAGCAGCTCGCGCGCGCGCTGGGCTCCGGCGCAAGGTCTCTCGCGGTGCGGGCGACTAGCGCCCCTCGACGTCGCTGTCTCGTGCGAGCGCGATCAGGGCCACCACCTCGCTGCGAGCAGCGGCTATGGAGTTCCATGCGGCGGCCGTGACGCTGACGCTGCCGGGGACGTCTGGGCGCGGGCCGTCGGCGGGGTCGGTCCAGCTCAGCTCCGCAGCGAGGCGGGAGAGCGCTCGCTGGGCGCGGGCCGCGGCGTCGGCCAGCATCATCAGCCGCTGCTCTGCCGAGGGGCGTCCGCTCATGCGCGGCGCTCCGTCATCGTGACGGCTCCCCGATCGCGCATCGCTTGCGCCGCCGTCAGCGCCTCGTGCAGCGTCGTGGTCTTGATCTTCATGTGCGCGTCTCCCCTTTTTTCGGCGCGGACAGATTACCCGCCCAGCCCGCCAGCGCGCGGCGACGCCCAGCGCAGTCGGTCTTGGGCGCAGCGCCCGGATTCCCACTCGTGCAGCGCGCGGCAGTGGTCGCGCTCCCGCCACGCGAAGCAGCAGTCGAGGATGAATTCGGCAATGATCCAACGCTCCCGGTGCGCGCGGCCGCACACTGTCTCCCAGCGGCCGCGCAGGATGTAGCGGTTGATGCAGCGCGAAGCGAAGACGCCCCGGTGGCGCTTCTCAGCGGGCGCGCTCATCGTCGGCCGGGGCGTCCCACGGCTCGCTGGGCTCCGAGAACCCCGACGCCATGTCGCGCGGCCAGTGCGCCGGGGCGCGGCCCCATGCGTCCCACGCGCGCTCCCACGCCCGGGCCCAGGCCATGATCCAGTCCATCACACGCGCTCCCTCGTGGCTTCCAGCATTCGCGCCCGCCACCGCTCGAGCGCGTCCAGCCGGGCGAGAATGTCGGACAGGTCGGACGGCGCCGGCGGGGCGGGTTCGGCCTGCGGCAGCGCTGCGGCGATCTCCCGGTGATAGCCCGCGATCAGCAGCGCCTTGTCCTGACCGTTGACGATGCGCCGCGCGCCGACGGGGTCGTCGATCTCGGCGTTGAAATAGCGGCCCAGCGTGTGCGGGCGGTTGTAATCCTTGGCGAACCAGCCCTCCGCCATGCCGCGCAGCAGGATCGCGGCCGAGACGTCCGGCTCAAGCGCGAGGTCCGGCTGCATGTCGAGCGGCAGATGCAGGGCGACACCTGCGCGCGCATAGTTCTCGCGGTGGGTGAGCTGCACCAGCCCGCGCCCGTAATAGCTTTGGCCGGTGGCGGGGTCCCGCAGGGCGTAGTTGCGGCTGATCTTGCCGCGCCGGTGCAGGTCGGCCACCGCGCGGATCGCGCCTTCGTCGGACGCGGCGAAGCCCTCGCGCACCGGCTGCATCCGCCCGCCCGTCTCATGCCACGCGGTCGCCAGCGCGTAGGCGACCCAACGCCGATCCCACCCGCGCGTCTCGGGCGCGGCGAGGAGCGTATTGATCCCGTCGACCTGCGTCTGCGTCAGCGCCCCTCCGGCCAGCCGGCGAAGCACGTCGAACAGGGCGGCGCTCATCGGCCCGCCCTCCACGCGGTCAGCGCCGACGAGGCCGCGCTGTCGCGCTGGTCGTGCATCAGGGTCTCGATCGTGCGGGACTTGTCGGCCGAGCCGCGCGACGAGCCGAACTCGAAGGCGAAGGCGTCGCCCATCATCTTGAGCAGCGCGCCGACCACCACCAGCACGATGTTGCGCGCGTCGCTCGGCGCGTCGGGGTAGACGAACGCCAGACCGACGCAGACCACGAGCCCGATCGTGACCGAGAGTAGCATGATGTTGGCGCGCCAGTTCGGCGCGAGACCGCGCACCGCCACGTCCCGCTCGCGCGCGGAGGCGCGGTCTTTCATCACCGCCTCGTGCTCGGCGGCGGCGATCTCCAGCATCTGCGACTTGACCTTGGCCAGCAGCGCAGGGTCGGCGGCCAACGCGGTCATCGCCGCGTCGGCGTCTTGGGCGCTGGCGATGGTCATGCCGGTCGCCGTGCTGACAGACTCCACCACAGTCGTCGCGATCTCCTCGGCGCGGCTGGAACCGGTGACCATGCCGACGATCTGCGGCGCCAACTTACGGATCAGCGCGAGCCCGATCGGGACCAGCAGCGGGATCATTTGCCGCCTCCCGCGTCGTAGTGGGGCGCAATGCGCGAGACCGCAGCCTCGACGCGGCGCATGGCCTCGATGAGCGTGCTGGTCCTCTCGTCAATGCGCTCTCCGAACGCCTCGACCGCACCCTGCCGGAGTTCGATCGCCTGCAGCCGCGACGCAGAGATCTCCGCGTCGCGCTCCAGCGTCGCCGTCCTGGATGCCTGCTCCGCCAAAAACCAGCCGCCGGTGAATATTTGCGCAGCCATCACGACGATAAGCGCCACGGGGATGCGGCGATCCAATGTCCAATGTAAGGCTCTCTCGTCGTCGCTCATCAGTTTACCTCCGCCGCGCGCACAGCGTTGCAAATATCTGCATCATTCATCGCCGCGCTCCCATGCGAAATAAAGCAAGATCACCGACATCAGTGCGAACGTGGCCGCAGGCGGCGCATAGGCCGCGCTCGAGGTGGTGGCGAGGATTATCGCGCCGTCTCGCAGCGCGTCTCGCCAGCCAAGATTCCAGTCCTGCGCCTGCTTGACGATCCCGAACCACAAGGCCCAGATCGCCGCAAGCGCCGGGCCGAGCCATCCTCCGGGATAGGCCACCAGCAGCGGGCCGACTGCGACGTGGCCGAAGTCGATCAGTAGCCGCCAGCCCGGCGGCTTGTCCCGGTCGGTGCCGCCGACGATGAGCCTCAGCGACTTGACGATGCGCCCCATCAGACCGCCCCTCCGCAACGCAGGTCAGCGTCAGCAACAGCCCACGGCCCGCCATCGTTGATGTTGAACGCCCGTTGGGCGACGGCGACAACCGAAGGATTGGCGAGGATCGGCGTCTCGCCGATATAGCCCAGCGACGTCCCGCCTTTCAGGAAGTCGTTGTTCTGCCAGATCACATCGCTGCCGCTCGGGTCGGTCCAGGTGTCGCGCTGGCGAAACAGGCAGTTGCGCACGGCGGTGAAGATCGCCCCGCCGGTGAATTGCCACCACATCTGCGCCTCGCCCTTCGAGGATGTCCCGTCTGCGCCGCGCATCGTGCAGTGCCACATGAATATCCAGCCGTTGTCGGTGGTCAGGCCATCCTGTCGGCGCGGGATTTTCAGCATCCGCAGGGTGGGGTAACCGAATGGGCGAGGGTCGGCGGGAACCTCATACATCCACGGCTCTTTCAGCCACACCGCGTTGCAGCGGCTGGCGATGACCGGTCCCCAATAGATCGGCGCGGCGCTGATGATCGCCTGCGGCGAGTGCGCTTCAGATGCGATATGCCGCGCCTCGAAATGCACCCCCACGGCGGCGCAGTTTGGCGCGGGGCCGTCCAGTTCCACCGCATCGTCGGACGAACCGGCCATGAACAGCGGCCCCATCAGCAGGTCAGGCCCCGCCGGTCCGCGCCGGATGCCGTCGTTGTCGCCGCTGATGAGCTCGTCCACGCACTTGAAGCGCGGCGCGTCCACGGAGAGGTCAAGCAGCGCGTTCAGCCCCTTGAAACTGCCCCGAGACGAGTAGAGCACCGTCGATCCGTAGGGGTGCGTGCTGGTCGCGCTGTCGGCGCGGATGTGCTGCCACGAGTTGGCCGGGTGGCGCGGCGCGCCGATCAGCATCCCGATCATGGCGACCGTGTGGTTGCCGTGCTGCTGGTCGTTCGGCACGTCATAGGCCCCGCCGTTCTGGCCGGAATAGTAGATGTCGGCGCCGCCGTCGAAGATGGTGGACTGGTTCATCAGCACGCAGCCGTTGCCGCGCGCCTTCATCCCCCAGCCGCTGGTTCCGTCCTGATTGCCCCAGCCGCGATAGCGCCCGCGCACAAGGCGGATGTCATAGGCGAGCGGGCCGAACCTGACGTTGCTGCCCGGCGCCCCCAGCACGTCGCCATCGCGTACGATCACGCCATGGGTGTTGATGTAGAGCGTCGCCCCGCGCAGCCGCAACCCGGTCAGCTCGACATACCCGGCGGGCGCGGTGAAGGTGTGCAGCGTGACCTTGGACCCGCCCCAGCCTTCCGACACCACCACGTCCGCGCCGGAGCGCTCGACGCTGATGACCTGCGTCCGCGCGCCGATCTCCCATGACGTCTTGGCGGGCTTGTAGCTGCGCGTCGCGACGGTCTGGCGATAGACGACGCCGCCGTGCGCAACCTCGACGTCATAGCTCTCGCCCGCCGCCAGATGCAGGATCACGCCGCGATGCGCGCCGGGGATGATCTCGCTCATCGCCACGGTTTCACCGAAATAGCCGTGCGTGAAGTCCGCCGGGTTGCGCCCCGGCTGCGTCGGATCGTCAAACCACAGCGGTTGCGCCGGGAACCAGCGCCCGCCATCGGAGGGGCGGAACCGCACCTGCGCCTCGCCCGCGCCTGCGTCGAGATACAGATGCGCCGTCTCGAAGTTGCCGCGCACGGTCAGCTTGGCGTGAACGCCTGCCGATCCGCTCCACTCGGCGCCCCACGTCGGCTCCGCCACCTTCGAGCCATAGGCTGTGGTGATGGTCAGCGGCGTCGGATCGCCCAGCGGGATGCGCCCCGGCGCGGCCAGAACCCACAGCGTCGCGCCCCGCCATGTCACGATGCGCGAACGCCCGTTGGTCAGCGCGATGTCCTGGGGAACGCCATCGTTGGAGAGAAACCTGACGCCGGTGATCGCCGGGCGGGTCAGCGGCTCGGCCACCACGAAGGCGGTCCGATCCGCCGTCAGGCCGATCCGCATCGGGCGGTCGAAGCGGAATGCGACCGGATCGCCGTCCGCGTCCAGCGCCACCACCGAAACACCCTTCTGCGTCGCCAGCCCCGCCGCACCCAGCACGGTCACGCTCGCGTCGGTCTCCGCGCCGCCGTCCAGCGTGGCGCGGTAGCTGACGGTGCGCGCGGCCAGCGGCGCAAGATCGTCGTGGTGGCCCAGCGGGTCGAACACCACGCCGCGTTCCTCGGTCAGTTCGATCTCGCCCACGCCGGGCGTCGCGCCGATGGGCACGACGTCGGTGCTGGAATGCTTGTAGGCGGTCGCCCACATGCTGGTCTTGCCGACATGGGTGATCTCGGCGCCGCCAAGGCTGACCGGCTTGCCGGTGTTGGCGACGGCGGGGGTTGCGGCGGCGAGGTGCGTGACCTCCGCCACTCCGCCAAAGGTCTCGGCGTCGCCATAGGCGGCGCGGGTCGCGAAGTCGCGCACCAGCGGGCCGTCCGCATGGGCGATCAGCGCCAGCGGCGCGGCGGGAACAACGACAGCCATCACAGCGCCTCCCACAAGGTCGAGAACGATGAACCTCCGCCAACCATCAGCGGCGAGACGCCGGGCACAGCCGAGTCCGGCCAGACTTCCCGGCGCTCGACGGTGTAGGTTCCCGGCCCGGGCACGGTGATCAGCGTCACGCCCGGCTCAGGCACGGCGACAGCGGCCCCGCCATCGACGCGGTATTCGACCGTCGCGCCCAGCGCCCAGCCAGCCCACGCATCGTCAAGGCTCAGGGCGATCTCGGTGTCACTGGCGGCGGTCGCCGTGGCTGCGGGGCGGGTCAGCTTGAACAGGCCGCAGCGATAGCCGTCGATGACTGCGCCGGAGGCCGCAGCGGACCACATCGGATACGCCTTGTCATTTGCGACGGCATAGGTCCGCGAGAAGATGTGGCTCAGTCGCACAAACCCGCCGTCGAACCGCTCCAGCCCCACGGCGTGAGACGTGACCGAACCGGCGTCAATGCCGACGCTGGTCACGGCGTAGGTGGGCGTGCCAGATGCGACATTCGCGGTCACGTCCGCATCGACGCGGTTCAAGGCGCTGGTGAGCCTGACACCGCCGCCGATCTTGTCGCCGCTGACCGGCTTGCCGACGAACACGGCGATGTAGGTGTCGCCAGTCACGGCATCGGCGGATACCGCAGGCATCGCCCACTGGTCCGCGGCGGTCATCGTCATGCGGTAGGGCGTCACGCCGTCATAGACGCTCTGCGCGGCGATGGTCGGCGTCGTGCCGTCAGTGCCCCACGTCGCGCCGCCGATGTCTGACGGATCGGCGGTGAGGACCGCGCCGACAGGCAGGCCGGGCGTGAGCGCGGGGACGGGATCAATCGCGGCAACCGTTGTGACCTCGGTAACCTCGAACGGGGCGCCGCGGGCGTCCGTGCCGGTGATTACCAGCGTGACCTCTCCGGCGGTGTCCGGGGTCCAGGACCATATACCGAGCGAGATCGCGCCGTGAGAAGGGGTGCCGTAGGTGTAGGGCGCGACGCCGCCGTAGAACGCTTTGCTCAGATCGACGGTGATCTGCTGGCCCGCGATGGCGTTCGCGGTCGCTTCGGAGAGCAGGGGTTGCATCGCGATGCGCGCGGCGAAAAACCCCTCGATCTGGCGGATTTCAGCGCCGGTGGCGATGCGGTCTAGGGTGATGGCGGAGAGGATTTCGGATGGGGCTGGGAGAGCCACCGCCGAGCCGTTCCACCGCGCGCCGAGGGCGATGGGGTAAGCGGCGCCGAAATTGCCTGTAATTACGCTGACAGCCACATTTGCTGATTGCGACGCGCCGTTGACCCGCAATAGAGGAGACGTGATGTCGGCCCGGTCAAGCGTCGCAGTCACTGCGTCAAAGGCGGTGAAAGCGCCCGTGTATCGCGCCTGCCGATAGCCGGGTCCGCCGATGTTGGTCCGATATGTCCCTTCTGTGCTGAGGTAAAAGGCGCCTGCGGCATTGTGTCCCGTTCCAAGTTCCATGACAATTTTGTTTACGTACCCACGCTTCAGCGCTACCGCCGCCGTGATCTTGTCGGTGTGCGCGAAATTGGCGACTGGCGTCAGCAGGATATCGTCCACGCCGTCGAACGCCAGACGGGCGGGCGCGGCCTTGTAGAGCGGGCGGTTGACGTCAGCGGGCGCAGTCGCCGTAAGCGCGTTCGCGGTCAGGTCGCGCCACGTCCCAATCGGCGCATCAATGACCGGCGCGCCCGTGCCATCGGTATTCGCCGCCAGCGTGCTTTCGTCGTAGGCGTCGAAGAACATCCCGTATTCGCCGCCAGCGAACAGCGAGATCGGCGACGTGGCTTCGAGAACCGCGCCGCTTGCCGCCGGTAGCCGCCCGGCCATGAGCGCCGCAAGCGCCGCCTGATCGGTGATATCCGCTTTATAAACTGCGGCGCCCCTGCGGCTCGTCTTTGTCGAGCTGTCCAGCCCCACGGAATAGGTGATCCCGGTTGCCTGATCGACGCGGATAGTCGAGACAGCGGCCATGCCGTTGACAGAGAGGATCGTCTCAATCTGGCCCGCGCGAACCCGCCCGCCGCCGAACAGGCTCTCTGCACGCGGGCGCGCAAAGATAAGCCCCGTCAGGTCCGCGCTGGACGTTACGATATTCCCGAGGTGATCCTCAAGCCGCACCAGCAGCGTCGAGCCGTCCGGGGATACCGCATACCCTGCTCGCACGAAGGAGTAATCAGGCGACAGCCCGGCGAAGGACACAGAGTGGGTGAAGCTGGCCGCGTTTGTGGGGTGAATGTCGATATTAAGCAGCCCCGGAGAAGCGTAGGTGCGGAAAATCACGCCGCCGGCACCCAACGGGAACGTGTCCTCGACACGCTGAATCTCGCCCATTGCGAACGCGCTGCGCTCGACGTATTCGCCCGAAGGCAGCGCGTCGAGGCTCAGGCCCGGCCCGGCGGCGTATTCGACAGCGCCCGCGATGCCGCCATCCGCGTAAAGCAATGTGCCCTCGGGGACCGCGCCCGTGATTGCGGTGAAGGTTGCGCCGATGGGCTGATAGGGGCTGGCGGCAGGGGCGTTTTCGACCTGCGGGAACCTTGTGAATACCCCCGCCACTTCGTCGCCAACTACATTGCTATTGTAGTTGCCAGATGGCATAACGGTAGATGCCATAAGGCGAAGTTTAAAAATGGCGATTGCAGGCCAATCGAATGAAAACGTGCATCGGTACCACCCGTCTCCAATAGCGATCATAGTTGCGGCGAGATTGGTTGCATATCTTGAGTGTGACCCGGCTACTGTGCCGCCCCCGCCCGTCAAGTCAAAGCCCGATGTGGCAGTATAGCCGCTGTTATTGTCAAACTCAATCACGCCATAATTAGCGCCATCGCTCTTGAAGTCCGCCGAGATGGAATAGCGTGTCGGCGCCAATGTGACGCCGCTTTTCGAAAATACATTAGTAACTGAGGTGATGCCAGTTTTCGACGCCACGCGGGCGACGCCGCCTGTCACAGATACAAGCCCGGCTGCCATGAACCAGCCTGACGAGAAATCAGTGTAAGTCAGGGTGTTCCGCCGCTGCGCCAGCACGCCCCAATCAGACAGCGCGCCGACCTCAGTGGCGCCCATGATGAAGCCGCGCGCGATCACGGCTTTCCCCGCCGCCGTCACGAACTGCAGGGTGAGCGCCATGCTGTCACCCACGGGGAGCGCCGCGTAAACCGCAAGACTGTCTGCAGTTAAGTCCGCCGTCCCTACGCCGGTTCGCGTCGCGGTCCAGGTAACTCCGGTTGTGATATCGAGGTAGGTTTGCGCCGTCGCGGGCCAGTCGCCTTCCGCGAGCGTCAGCGTGGCGAGCGTGCCTGCGGCGTCGGCGCTGATCGCGCTGATGGTCAGCGAGACGCCAGGTGCGCCGCCGACGATCAGCGGGCCGGTGATCAGCGAGCCTGCACCCAGCAGCCCTGCTCTAAGCAGGCTCATCACACGACCTCCGTCGCGTTGACCGTCACCGTCTCGTCGGCTATCGGCCGGGCCCAGGCGCGCAGCGCGCTTCCAGCCAGCGCTGAGGTCGCAAAAGCGGGAAAAATGTCGTTGATCATCACGTAGTCGGCGGAGTCGGCCGGCGCGCGAACGCCGGCGCCGGGGTCTGACGCGGCGAAAACCACCCAGAATGGCAGCGCTGTCTCGCGCTGGACGGTGAGCTGGGCCGGGCCGGCCGACGACGTCAGCTGGGTCCATCCGGTATGCGGGCAGGCGATGCGGGGCATTGTGTAGCTCCTGTCGATGATGTCGCGGGGGTCAGGCGGTCGGCGGGATCGAGACCATGGCGAGCGCCGAGACGCGGACGCGGCCACCAGTGAAGGCGCCGCCCTCCGACGTGATCCGCACTGGCGTCGCGGCGTAGAACGGCTGGCCAAAGGTTATACCGGCCCATGTCGAGCCGAGCGCGGCGCCGACGCCCGAGGCGAAGAAGGTCGCATTGGGCGCCGCTCCGGCGAACCCGACAGAAAACGTGTCAGGACCGGTCACGGCTTCGATCACTCTGCCGGACAGCGCCTGGATGTGGCTGTCGGCCGGGATGATCGCCGCGCTGTCCACGGTGGCGCCGGAAGTGAGAGCGATCTCCGCCTCGATCGGCACCACGGCGAGGCGCGCGCCGCCGCCCAGCACCGCGTCGCGCGTCCACTCGCCCTCGCGAAACGCCGCCGCCGAGGCGGCGTCGATCACCCAAGCGACCCAGCCCTCCTGCGGCGTGACGAACGCCCAGGCGCCGGTGATCCATATCGCCAGCTTCCCCGCCTGGCCCGACCATGCGCCGGTCGGGCTGGCAGGCACCGCCCAGACGTCGCCCTCGACCGGCGACAGTGGCGGAGCGTCGCTGCTCACGCTTTGGAGCCGCAGATGCGCCAGCGCGTCCAGCCGCGTCAGCGCCGCGTTGACAGTGACATGCTTTTGCGCCTGCGCCTCCTCGAGGAGGATCAGGCCCATGTTCGGCGATACGCTCATTGCAGCTCCTTCAGAATGCCACTGTCGCGGCGGGGCCTTCGCCCCAGACCGGGCCGACCTGGGCGACCTCGACCGAACCCGTCGCGGGCGCGCCATCGACGGCCGCGAACGTAGCCGCCTCGACGTCCGTCACGGTTTCCGCGCGCAGCAGCGCGCCGCCCGCCGCGCGCCAGCGCACCGCGTAAACCCGGCCATCCGGCGCGGCGACGTCGCCCGCATCCCACGGATCGCCGCCCCAGCGGGCGCGGCGTTTCCAGCTGGCCGCCAGGTCGCCGCTGCTGGACGAAACCGTCAGGCCGGCTGGCGCGAACGGCCGCAGGCCGACGCCGGTGAAAGCGGCTGAGAAGCTGCTCCATGAGGCGCCGTCCACCGGCCTGGTCGCGGGGCCGAAACGATAATCGAACTTGGCGGTGCGAAACTCAGGCCCGTATCCCGGCTGCCGCAGCGCCGACGACAGCAGCACCAGCCGCGCGCCCGCGTCATGCGTCATCGCGGCCTCGGTGCCGCGCTGGCCCCGCAGCAGGCGGGAAATGCGCCAGCGGTCGGGCGCGATCAGCGTCGCGACGGCGAATTGCAGGATCTCCCAGCCGCCGCCCGTCGCCTCGACGGCCAGGGCGTTGGCGCCGTTGAGCACGGCGAGGTCGGGCGCGCTCGCCAGCCCACCCTCAAACAACGTCAGTTCAACCGATGCGCCATCATCCCAAATGTCCGGCGTCCCCGGCCCCAGCGGCGCGGCGAGCAGGCCCATCACGCTGGGGCTGTCAATCAGGATGTCAGGCGCCAGCGCGCCGCCGACGCCACGCCACACCGCGACGCCCGACCATGGCTTGGCATAGGCGGCGAAATAGGGCGCGTGCTCGGCGTAGGCCGCGTCGAGACGGGGCAGGTCCATCGTCACCAGCACCGGCGCCGCAACGGGCGGCGGCGCCGGGAGGCGCGCCGAGCGGCCATCGGTCATGCCACCGCCAACAGCATACACGGCGCGGTCCCAGCGCTCCGCTTCGACCGGGCGCGCCCATTCCCAGCCCACGCTCAATGCGCGGCAGTCGATTACACCCAGGCTGCTGAGGCCTGCGGCGCCGGTGATCCGCGCCACCACACCCGGACGCAGCGTCAGCAACGTCGGCGGCGCGGAAAACCGGTCGGCGACGCGGGTGACGCGCCGCTCCGAAAGAAGGGCGCCAGCGCGCGCCTGCGCTTCCTCAGTGGACATCACCACGTCAGCGCCGACATCGACCACCGAGTCGCCGCCCGCCCCGGTCCAGCCCGGCGCATGGGTGAGGGTCTGGCGATAGTCCGACCCTGCGGCATAGTGCTGGATGCGCAGGCGGCGGGGCGCGTCGAGGTCGTCGGCGTCAGAGGTCTCGATCGGCGGCTCGCCGCGCGCAGGCGCGATCAGGGAAGATTCAGCGATGTCGATCTGCGGCGCAAACGCGCGCGATCCCGCCCACAGCGCGTCGCCGCGGTCGAAAATATCCGCCTGATACAGTTCCAGCAGCGGCGCCAGAAAATCGCGGTCGCTCATTACGCCGTCGCGCTGGACGCCATCGACCATGCCGATAAGGCGCTCGACATCGACGGTCATGCCGCGCGCCGCCGCGACCTCAGCGACGATCATCGCCAACGTCGGCTTGCCGAGCCGACCGTTGATCCAGTGGCCCAGCCGGTAATTCCCGCCATCCGACCAGACATCTTCCAGCGCCGGAAACTCCGGCCACGGGCGCGCATCCCAGGCCCACAGATGGGTGCGCGCCGTATCGACCATCCGCCCGGCATAGACGCCTGACGCCGGGTTTTGGGCCGGGTCCTCCCAGAACGCCAGCACCGCCTCCAACGCCGCGCGCAGGATGGCGTCGTCGCGCGCGCCGGTCGAGAAATACGGAAAAAAACTCTCAGAGGATTTCGGGTCGAAGAACACGTTGGGTTGGTTGGCGCCCTTGTCGAGCGCTGGAACGCCGAGCTCAATGAACCGGATCGGCTTAGACTGCGGAACCCACGCCGTCGCCGTGGCCGCGCGCACGCCGCCGGGCCGATTATGATGCGCGTTGCTCCACCAGCTCCACAAATCCTTTATCCGATACACCCACGGCTCGCCATATGCGCCGTCGGTGATCGGCGTGCGGATTTGCGCTGCGCGGTCGGCGTCGCTGGCGTAGAACCAGTCGAACCCCTCGCCGCTGCGGATGCGCGAGGCGATGAACGCCTTGTCGTAGATGCCCCAGCGCAGCGGCGCGTCGAGGTGATCTTCACCTTCACGCTCATCGGTCAGCGGCATGTAGTTCGAGATGCCGAAGAACGCGCAGGACGGGTGAGCGATCAGCGGGTCGAGGTGGAACGCCAGCGCGCCGGGCGTCTCGGGGTGCTGATGCGCCGACGCCTCGGACCAGTCGGCACCGTAGCCCAGGTAGTCAGCGACGCCACCGATTGCCGCGACATCCTGCAGCAGCGCGATCAGCGCGGTCACCGCCGGATAGGCTCCGGTGGCGTCGCGCAGCCAGGTCAGCCCGCGCATCTCCGAGCCGATCAGCATGGTATCCACGCCGCCCGCCGCCTTTGCCAACATCGCGTGATGCAGGATGAAGCGCCGATAGCCCCAGTCGTCCGACGGCCCGGAATAGCTGATGGTGTCGTCAGGCTGGATCGCGAAATCCGCAGCCGTCGCCGCGCCGAAAAATGCCGCGATGTCAGCCGCGACTCCAGCCGTGCGGTCAGCAGCCGAGGTGATGCGTCCACGCCAGGGAAAGGCGGGCTGCTCTGGCGCACCGTATGGGTCTGGCAGGCCGGACCCCGGCGCGATGTCCATCAGGATGAACGGGAACAGCATCGGCGCCAGACCGCGCGCCTTCAGGTCGCGCAGCGCCGCCACCACGCTGCGGTCCGCCGGGGTGCCGCCATAGGCTGGCCGGTCGTCGATCAGGCTCACGCGCGTCGCCGTCGCGCGCGTCAGGCCGCCAGCCTGCCACGCATAGGGCTGCGTCACCTTGTCGAAGTTGTCCACCTTGGGGCGCAGCGTGCAGGCGCCAGCGCGCAGATCGTCGCCAAACCACGCCACCGTCAGCGAGGCGCCGCTCAGGTTCGGCGCGACCTGCTGCAGCCGGTCTATCGACACCGCCCAGTCGCTGTCGCCGCGCATCCCCAGACGGTTGAGCGCCCGCGCCGCGCCAGCCGCGCTGACGTCGGTCACCGGCGCCGGCTCATACACGAACTCGCCCGCGCTGGGGATGATGTTGACCGCGCGCGTCAGCGCCTCGGCCGATCGCGCCGGCGCCAGCGTGCGGAACACCTCGACCTCGATCGCCGGAGAGCGGTTGCCCCACTCGGTCAAATCAAGGTCCTCAATCACCAGGTAGGCCCGCCCGCGCCGCGCAGGCGCCCAGCCCTCAATCGCCACGATAAGCGGGTCTGGCGCCTGATCCGCCGTCCCGCGATGCAGCCGCACATTCCACTCTGCGATGTCGGTCACGACGCCGTTGACCCAGACGCGGCCAATGCCGTCAATCGGCCCGCGACACAGGCTGAGCGCCCATGAGCGCGAGAACGTGTTGTTCTCGGTGGTCACCTTAGGACCGCCGCCCGATCCGCCTTGCCGCTGCGTGGTCGTGCTGCTGCGGCGTGTGTATTGGCTCGCCCAGATCGGGCGGCCCATAAGCCGCATGGCGCCCCAGATCTCCGGAATCGGCGTCCCCTCGGCGCTGCTGAGGCTTTGCGCCTGGCGCAGCTCGACGCCGCTGCGGCGCTGGTCTCCGGGTCCGAACAGCGCTTGGTCGATCTTTGAGCCGACAAAAGCGCCCGCTGCGCCGCCGATGGCCTGCCCGATGATGGCGCCGAATATCGGCCCGCCAATGGCCGTTCCAGCCGCCGCGCCCAGCGCCGCGCCCGCGCTGCCCAGGATCGCCGTTCCCATCAGGCGGCCCCGTCCGGCAGGGGCGGCCAGCCGAAGGCTGCGACCGGGGGAGTTGGCGGCGGCGCCGTCTCGACCACGGCGTGCCCGGAATAGGCATGGATCACCCGCATCGCCGGGAAATTCGCGCTGATGATCGCCGCGTGTTTGGCCGGGCCTGCGCGCCGCATCCGCCATAGCAGCACGTCGCCGGCCTGGGCCGCCGCAACCGGCAGCGGATCGAGCCAGCGCGCCAGCGCCGCCAGCAGATGCTCGCCGCCCTGCATCTCGGCCCAGTCGGCGCGATAGTCCGGCGCACGCTCCGGCTCCGGCCCATACAGCGCGCGCCAGACGCCGCGCAACACGCCCAGACAATCGGCGCCCGCGCCGATGGCGCTCGCCTGATGGACATATGGCGTGCCGAGCCAACGCCGCGCCTCGGTCAGCGCGGCGAGACGGGCTGCGTCGCGCGCCACCGTCATCGCCGCAGGCTCCCGCCGTCAAGCTGCGCCTTGTCGTCTGGCAGGGCGAGAAACTCGCCTTCGGTCACCGCGAACGGGTCGCCACCGAAGTTCTCACCGTTGTTGAATTTTTCCCGGCAATGCGCCGGGGTATGATCGCAGCCCGCCGTGACAACGCCCGCGTCGCCGGGCGCGACCGCGAACGGCGCCGGATCGGCCAGCGCGATCTCGCCGCCCTGGTGGCGCACGATGTCAAGGGCGCGCCCCGCGTTGGCGCCGCCGCCAGCGCCCGCGTCGAAGGTGATCACGCCGCGCGCGGCCCAGGTGTCGGGGCGCGCCTCCAGCCCTGCGACCGCGAGGCGGCGGCGGTCGCGCACGGCGGTCACGGTGACGGCGCTCCGGAACGCTGGCGCGGTCAGATCGACGCCGCACGCCGCGCTGCCGAGCACCAGCGGGCAGCCGGTCGAGATCACGTCGCCCTTGCGCTGGTTGAGCAGCGCAGTGCGCTGGCTCAGCTCCATCACCCACGCCTTGCCGCGCCGCTTGACTTCGCCGATCAGCGCGCGGTCCATGCGCCACGGATCGGCGGCATCCGGGTCGGCGTCCGCGTGCCGCCAGTCCACCAGCCACACATCGACGGCAGCGCCGCGCCACAACCCGGCGGCGACCTCGGCGTCGCTGACCTGCGCGCCGTCGATGGCGCCGCGCAGATCCATGCGATCGACGCTCAACCCCAGCCGCTGCCGCGCTGCGGAGCCGACGGCGCCGGTCGCTGCATGGCAAGTCACGCCGTCAACGACGAGGTCGCGATCGTGATCGGTGAAGCCGATGCGTCGTCCGTCGCGCAGCGTCACCGTCCAGGCGCGCGCCAGCGTGGCCGAGCCGGACGCGATCATCGCTTGCAAACGCGGGTCCGGCGCTGTCACAGCACCTCCGCGACCATGCCGCCGGTCAGCCCGACGATGCGCGCGCTCGTGTCGGCGTCGCTGGCGCGATGGCCCGCCGCAGTGTCCGCGAACGGCGGCCAAGCGCCAGAGGCCACGACAGGATCGGCGGCGCGGCGCAGCCAGCGGCCCGGAAAGGCGGCGAGCCACGGAAACGGCGAAATCGGATAGGGCGGCGTCATTCGCGCACCTCCTCAATGATGACCTGCGGAGCCTCTCCGGCGTTGAAGCGCGATAGGCTGATTTCCAGCCGGTCGTCGGCGAATACGGCGGGAAAGTCGCGAAATCCGCCCCAGCTGGGCGCGGCGGCGCCCGGCGCGGCGGCGAACGTCACTTGGCCCGTGGCGGGATCGAGCGTCCACCCCGATGCCTGCGCGACGCCATCGAGCGCCACCAGAAACCCGTCGGCGCGCGGGCGCGTCACCCGCTCATCCTGGACATGGGCACCCTGCGCATGGCGGATCACGCACTGGAAAACCGTCGCCGAGCCGCCCACAGAGATCAGCGGCTGGTCGGTTGCGGCGGGGGGCAACGGCTGCTGTCGCGACCAGCCTGCCGTCGAAAAATCCAGCGGATCGGCGATTCTGAAGCCGTAGAGCCGCCCGCGCCGCAGCCGGTGAAACGCGCGCAGCAGCGCCAGGTCCTCCGCCGTGCGCAGGCTGACGCCGACATCCCAGCGCATCAGAGGCCGCGACCACAGCCCGGTGCGCCAGGTGTAGCCGTCCGAGGCCTCCGCGACCTCGGTGGACCACTCTGCCCCGCCCGCGCTGGGCCGCCCCAGCGCCAGCGGGAACCGCGCGTCGTCATGCACCACCGTCACGCCAGCCGCCCCGCGCGGTTGAGAACGGCGGACAGGTCAGCCGCCAGCGAGGCGCGCGACAACTCGAAACGCGGGCCGCGCGACGGCTGGGCGCGGCCCAGCGCGCGCGCCATCGCGCGCTCGTCAAAGCCGCTGCTCTCGCCGCCTGGCGTCACCGTCACCCGCTCGCCCGGCGTCACCGGCATCCGCAGCAATTGGCTGTCGAAACTGCCTGCGCCAGGCACGACGAAGTCGGCGCCGAAGGCGGCGCCCGCCCGCGGGCGGGGCAGCGGCGACGTTGAGGGCGCGCCGCCCGCAGGCGCGAACAGTCCGCCGATCAGCCCACCTACGAGGCCGCCGCTTGCCTGACCCAGCGCCGAGTTGACGGCTCCGCCGATCAGACCATTGCCGCTGAGCGCCTGCGACGCGAACTCACCAAGCAGGCCGATTACCGCGCGCAAGGTGTCGCCGCCGGTCGCGAGCGACTGGCCGAAGCGCGTGAAGCTGTCGGCGAGATCGGCGGTGTCGCGTTCGGCGCGCTTGGCCGCCTCGGCCTGCTCCTTCTGGGCGCGCGTCATCGCGTCGAGCCGGTCCACCGTAGCCCGCAGATCGTCGGCGTAGAGCCGCGCAATTGACCGGGCGTTATCAGTGACGGTCCCGTATTCCTGCAGCGCGGCGCTGAGAAGTTCCTGCTCCACGCGATAGGCGGCGGCGGCGCTTTCGGCCATGCCCAGGGTGGCGACCTGCTGGTCAAGCACCTGAAGTTGCCGCTCGGCGGCGGCGATCTGGCGGTCGAACAAGCCGTCATTTTTGGCTTTTGGCCCCGCCGCAGCGGCTTTGCCGCCGCTCGTGTTCACCGCATCGGTGAACACGGTCGAGGGCGACGCGGCAGCGTTGCGGCGCTCGATCTCATCGTTGATCTCGCGAATGCGCGCGGTCAGCGCCGCCTCTTGCGATTGCAGCCCGGCGAATCGGGCGCTGCCGGTATCGCCCGCCCCCGCGCGCGTCGCCAGCAGGTCTTGAGTCGCGCGCAGCTTTTCAACCGTTTCCGACAATTCGCCGTTGAGCGAGCGCAACGACTTGTTGTCAATGTCGCGAAAGCGGTCCAGCACCCCTGCGAGATTCAATGCCACGTCGGCCAGCGCGCTTTTCAGGCCAAGCCACAGGCCGGTGAACCCGGCGAGGCCCTGATTGAGCCGCGTCGTGATCAGACGGTCCTGCGTGGCGAACTCCGCCGTCACGCGCTGGCTCTCGCGGATCAGATCGCCGCCATAGAGTAGGCCCAGCTTCTCGGCCTCGGCGCTCAGCGCGCGAAAACCGTCGCCGCCCTGCGCCAGGATCGACAGCAGCGCGCCGCCCTGCTCGCCGAACACCCGCTGCGCCGCTGCCGCGCGCTGCGCCGGGTCCTCGATCCTGGCGAACCCGTCGGCGAGCTGCTCGACCGTTGTCGCCAGGTCGCCGCCAAGCGTGACGCCGAGCGTTGCGAACACCCGCTGCGCCTCTTTCGCGCCGTTCTGCGCCTCGCCCAGACGGTTCTGCAGCGACCGCAGCGCAGGCTCAAGCCCTTTGTCGCTCTGACCCGAGATGGTCAGCGCGGCGCCCAGCCGCTCAAACAAACCCGGGTCGATCTGCAGCCGGTCGGCGGCGTCGCCGACGGCGGCGATCTCCGCCGCCGCGCCCGCGCTGGCGCGCGACAGCGCCAGAAACCCGCCCGCGACGGCGCCAACAGCCAGGCCGACAGGCCCCAGTGCGGCGGCGGCGCGGCCGAGCGGCCCAAGCGAGGCCGCCATGCTCTCCATCCCGCCGCGCGCCTGCCGCGCCGCCGCGTCCATCGCCAGCAAGCCCCGGTTGACGGGGGCGGTGGCGGCGGCGACCCGCTTTAGATGCCGGTCGCCCGCATCGCCGATGCGCCGCGCCTGGTCCTCAACCTCGCGCCCGCCCTCGGCGGAATAGCGGATGCGGACGTCACGCCTGGTCGCCATGCTCCGCCGTCCTTTCCGCCCATGCGGCCAGCGCCGCCATCTCGATCATCGCCGCCCAGTCATGCGCCAGCGGCGGCGGCACGCCCGCCGCCGCCGCCACCGCCGACAGCCGCGCCACGTCCAGCCCGATCGGCTGCGGCGGGAGCGGCACGGCGCCCATCGGCGCGGCGATCATCGTCGTCGGCCCGAACCGCCACGGCTCGGGGAAGTCAAGCGTGGCAGCGGCGAAGCGCGCCGCCTCCAGCGTCGTCACAGGGTCGTCGTCTTCTGGGCAGGGTTCGGCGCCGCCGAACCGGGCGCAGCAGGGTTTGCCGCGTCGGGCGGCGTCGGCGCAGTCGGCGCAGAACTTTCGGCCGCCCCCGGCGCGCCACTTGGCGAGGGCGGCGAGACGTTTCCCTCCTGCTCCGCCAGCACGGCTGCGGCGAGGTGGTCGTCAAGCGCGGCGCGCAGCGGCGCGTCCAGATGTGGCGCCTGCGCAATCAGGGCGTCGCGCATCGCCAGCGTCGGCGGCAGCGGCGCGCCGTCGGCGTCGTCCACCGCAGACCATCCGACCACGAAATGCACCCATGCCGCGTCGAACATCACCGCGACGCGGACGGCGATGTCGTCGTCGCGGCCCAGCAGCCGCAGCGACGCCCAGCGCACACAGGCTCGCCAAGCGGCGGGCGACACCGCGTCGAGGTCGAGCCGCAGCCCCTGGCCGATCTCGACAGAGCGCGCCGCAAGACGCGGCGCCAGCCGGATCATCCCGCCGGTCATGCCGGGTCGTCGTAGCTGGCGAGCGCGTTGACAAGCGTCGCGGTCAGCGGCGGCTGCCCAACCGCAGGCCGGGTGGCGCGCCACGGCAGCGACAACTGCAGCACGCCCGCGCCGGTCAGACGCGGCGCGTCGGCAGAAAACACCACCTTGTCGATCTCGATCTCAAGGCTGCTGGCGCCGTTCGTCCAGGCGACGACCATCTTGAGTTCGGTCGCCGCGCGCGCCGCATCATACCGCGCCGCGCCATCGAACCGGAACGTCGCCGAGCCGGTGACCTCGAAATCGCCCTCCAGCACCGCCAGAGGCCACGGATCGCCGCTGATCGCCTGCTCGTCCAGCGCGCGGCCATTGCTTACCGTCATGTCGAGATCGACGATATCGGCAACGGTCGCGCCGCCCAGCGTCAGCCCCGCGTCGTAAGCAAAAAATCGCAGATCGTCGGCGGCGGCGGTGACTACCGGCGTCGCATCCACCGACGCGACCAGCTTGATTTCGCGCTGGCCGATCAGGCCGAAGGTGGCGCGCTGCGTCTCGCTGCTGCGCGCCAGCTGCAGGCGCATCGTGTTCCAGGTCACGCCGATGTCGGCGAAATAGATCGCCCCGGCGCCGCGCCCGATGGTGGCGTGCGTCATGGCGCCGGGCGTGAAGACATGCGTGTAAGGCCCGGCGCCGGTGGTGACCGGTGCGCCGAGCAGATGCCGCAGATGCCAGCCGATGCTGCGCGCGCGCACCGGCGCGACCCACTCGCCATCCCACGCCTCGAAGCCAAGCAGCGCCTCGCCTGGGTTGCGACCCTGCGCCAGCAGCGTCTCGCCCTCGACCGGACGGCGCGAGCCGCCGGTGTAGCTGTAGCCCGGCAGCTCGACAAAGTTGCCCGTCGCCTGCGTGCCGAAGGCGGTTTGGCCGCGCATCAGCAGCGCGGCGCTCGGGTCGCGTCCATAGGCTATCGCCATGGCTTATGCCTCCAGAGGGTTGACGCCGGTCTCGAACAATAGCTCGACCGGCAGTGTGGCGGTGATGATCGTGGCGGCCCCCTGCTGGCCGATGTTGGCCATGTTGCGCAGCGGGTGAACCCTGACGTGATCGGCCAGCGCCATCAGCGCGGCGTCGGCCAGAACCGCCGACGCCAGCGCGGCGGCCAGCGCATCGAGCGCGGCGGCGCGCGCGGCGTCGTTCGCGATGGCGACGCCGATCTCGACATCGTGCTCGACCATCATTTCGCGCGCGCCGCCCAGCCGTTCCTCGATCTCGATCGGCTCGCCGTCGACCATATTGACGATGCCGCCGGCGCCGATCAGTTCGGGCAGCACGCCGCCGCGCAGCAGCGTCGGGCCGGAGACGGTCGCCAGCGCGGCGAGCAACGCCTGCGCCAGCGATTCCTCACGCGTCATCGCCCGATGCTCCGTCGAGCGCCCTGGCCGGCGGTGCGCGCGACTTCCGCATCCCACGCGCGCAGGATCATGCCGGGGATCGCGTCGGCCCAGCGGCGCTCGACCGTTTCGAGGTCGAGGCGCTTGCGCAGGCGTACCTGCGGGACGAGGACAAACATGATCACGGTGGCGGTCTCGCCCTTCACGGTGGCGCGCTTGCCGGCCTTGCCGAAGCCGCCGCGCTTGCCGGCGCGCTGGCGCTGGCCGTCGGCCACCAGCAGCGACGGGCCCTGGCGGCGGTAGACGAAGCGCAGCTTGCCGAATCGGTGGTCCGGCCAGTTCGAGGGGCTGATCGCGCGGTTGCGGTAGCGCCCGCGCGCGGCGTCGGTGGGGATCGCGAGGAAGAAGCCCTCGGCGGAGCGGATCGTGACGCCCTCGGCGAAGGCGGCGTGCAGTTTAGGGGCCTTGGACCAGACCACGGCGGCGGCCGACAGGCTCGGCTCGCCGCCGGCGGGGTAGGACGCCGAGCGCCACGCCCGCGCCAGCCGCTGGCCCAGCCCGGCGCCTACGGTCTGGCTGCGCAAATCCTGCTTGGCGCGCTCGGCGACGGACGCCATCACGCGGGACGTGGCGACTGCGCCTGCTTCCGCCTCCGCCCGCAGGTGCTGCGCGAGAGAGCCGGTGATGGCGAGCGCCAGCCTCATGCCGGCGCGCTGTCAAGCTCGACGGTCAACCGCCGCGCGTCGACGAATTGCGGGTCGCCCTGAATCACGCGGCGGTCGATCTCGGCGCCGCCGGGCTCGAGCAGCACCGCGACCGTCGCGCCGCGCGCCGGGGCATCCTCCGCTCGGAAGCGGAAATAGCGACCGTTCTGGACGATCTCCAGCGGCCCCATCGTCTCGGTGACCGACTGCGACGAGATCAGCGCCAGCAGCGGCGTGGCCGCCCCGTCTGGGTCGACGACCACCGGCTGGCCGAAGGTCGCGAAGGCATCGTCGCGCGACGCCTTCGCCAGCGAGTGAAAGCTCACTCGCGGTCTTCCTCGCCGCCGTCCGTCTCGGGCGCGCCGTCCACCGTCTCCGCCGTGGCGGGCGCTGACCGGGCGGGCGCGACGGGCGCTGCGCGCGCCATGCCGGACGCGATCAGGCCGGACGCCGTGGCGGCGTCCAGCGTCAGCACCGAGCCGCGCGCATGGGCGACGCCGGGGGCGGTGAAGATCGTCGCCACCGCCTCCACCGCGATCTTGCGCGCCGCCATCACCGCACCTGCGCGTAAAAGGTCGCGTTGACGCGGGCCGGGATCGGCAGCGGCGCGGCGGCGGACTCGATGAAGGTGCGCGACGGGTTGTTCTCGTCGTACATCTTCGACCAGAACCGCGCCGCCACCAGCGCCTCCATGTCCATGATCGCGCCGTAGGCCAGCACGCCCTGCAGCTGGCGGGCCGAGCCCATGATCACGCCGTGCGGGTGCATCACGTTGGCGGCGGAGCCGTCGGCGGTGTAGGGTTGGCTGTAGGTCCAGTAGTCGATGTTGCCGAGGCGGCCCTGGTAGTTGCCCCAGGCGTCGACACCCTTGGCGTCGAGCAGCATCTGCACCGAGGTCGGCGTCTGGCTGCGGTTGTCGAGCCGCTCGCGGAACTCGGCTTCCGTCAACTGCAGCTCCCACGCCTCGTCGCCCATAACCACGGTGTCGATCGCCGCGCCCGAGGACGCGGACACCAGCCCGGCCCAGGTGCGCAGGTTGGCCTGCGGGCTGACGCCGCTCTCGCCCCAGCGCGCGGTGGTGGTCAGCGCGACGGTCTGGCCGGCGGCGCGGCCGAAGTCGACCGTGGCGGTGGGGTAGTCCTCGCCGGTGACGGTGATCGCGCCGGTGGCGAGCACCGTCGCCGCCATGACCTCGATGCGCCGCATGATCGCGGCCTCGTGGTCGGTGACGATCTGGGCGATCCGCTCGGCGCGGCGCTCGACCGGCGAGCGGTCGCCGCCGTAGGTTTCGCCCGGCAGGATGTCGAGCATGGTCGACGGCGTGAGCGCGGTCAGCTGCTTGACGTAGGCCGGGGTGAAGCTGTCGATGCGCGAGCCGCGCTCGGCGACCGGCTTGGCCTTGCTGTCCGGATGCACGAACTTCGCGATCTCTTGCGCCACGTTGAGCACGTGGAAGTCGATGCGCGTCGTGTCGAACAGCCGGACGGTGGGGAAGAACACCGAGGCGAGAAACTGCTGCGGCCGGTCGAGCGGCCGCACCACTTCCGCCAGCTGGCGTGAGGTGTAGAGCGTGGACATATGAAGCTCCTTACGCGGCGCTGCGCGACTTGAGGAAGATCGGGCGGCCCGCGGCGCGGAACGCGGTTTCGACGGTGGCCGCCGTGTGGGCCGAGCCGAAGGTCAGCTTGGCGATGTCGACCGAGCCCGCCAGCAGGATCAGTGCGGGCGCGTCGGCGCTGGCCGCCGCGGCGTCGGTCATCAGGATCGCCGCCGGGGTCTGGCTGCCGTCGGACGCGCCGGTCAGCGACAGGATGTACTTGCCCGTCGCGGTGATGCGGCCCAGCACCGCGCCCGCGGTGAGGTTGGCCGCCGTGCCGATGGTCGCCCCGGCGGTCTGCACCGGGAAGTCGTCGACGATCAGGCCGTTCGGGTCGTAGGAGACGGTCTCGATGCTCGCCATGTCAGCGGCCCTTCTTCTGAGCGAGCCGCCGCGCCTGGACGGCCTTGAGCTCGGGGGGGAGGTCGGAGCCGGCGGCGGCGGTGCCGGTCGCCAGCGGGGCGGGGTCGCGACCGCGCATGGCGGCGGCGAGGCGGTCGGCGCCGGCGGCGGCGGGCGCGGCGGACATCACAGACGCCGCCTGGCGCGCCGTGACGCCTTCGGCGATCGCCATTGCGGCCATGGCGACGGTGGCGGGAGTGGCCTTGTCGAGGATCGCGCAGGCGCGCGCCCGCTCGGCGGCCACGCCGCGCCGGAACGCGCGCCGCGCGGCGGGCGTCTCGTCATCGGCGGCGGGTTCGTCCTCGGCGGCGGTGTCCTCGTCGGCGGCGACGTCCTCGTCCTCGGTCGCCGGAGCCTCCTCGTCTTCGCCAATCGCCTTGACGTCCTCGTCCTCGGCGGCGGTCGCGGCCGTGGCCCTGGGCGATGCGCCCAGAAGCCCGGCGAAGCTGAATCGCGTCATCTCAGTCTCCTTGTGAGCGGCTGTCAGCCGCGACTTCGGTGATTGTGGCCTACGCCACGGGTGCGGGCGGGTCGCCCAGGAACCCGGCGAAGGCCGCGAGGGCCTCGCGCGGGGATGCGATGGCGTCGATCAGGCGCAGCGCCAGCGCCTCGCGCAGCGCGGCGGGGCCGGCGTAGGCGCGGCTTTCGGTGGCGACGACCTGATCGGCGGAGGGGTCGCCGCGCCGGCCCAGCGCGACGGACTCCGCGAAGGCGTCGCGCAGGCTGGCGACTTCGATCCGCATGTCGGCGAGGCCCTCCTCGGTCAGCACGGGGTCGCGGTCGCCCTTGCGCGCGCCCTCGGAGACCACGGTGCGCTTGACCCCGACCCTTTCGAGCATGGCGCTGTCGTCCAGATGCTCGGCGATCACGCCGATGTGGCCGACGCCGCCCGTCCGCTCGGCGCTGATCGTGTCGGCGGCGGAGGCCAGCCAGTAGCCCGCGCTGTAGGCGGCCTCGGCGACGATGGCCGCGACCGGCTTGACCTCGCGCGCGGCGCGGATTGCGGCGGCGGCGGCGTCGACCCCGGCGACATAGCCGCCGTAGCTCGCCACCCACAGCGCGATCCCCGCCACCGCCGGGTCGGCGAGCGCGGTCTCGACCTGCCAGACCAGCTCGGCGCAGCCGGTCATGAACGGCAGGTTGACGATCCCGGCCTCGGGCATGATCAGCCCCTGCACCGGGATCACCGCCGCCCGGCCCGCCATCGCGTAGGGCCGCCAGGCGGTCTCCGCCGCCAGCGTCATCGCGTCGTTGGTACACCAGGCGTCGGCGCCCAGCAGGGCGCGGTTGGCGCGCAGCGCGGCGCGGTCGGCCTCGCACCGCGCCGCCCAGGCGGCGAAGCGCCGCCCGCCGGCCAGCGCCATCGGCCCCGGCGCGAGACGCGCAAGGGCAAGGTCATGGTGCGTCATCGCGGTCTCCGTCAGGCGGCGGCGGGCGGGGCGGCGTCCGGCGGGGATTCGCCCGGCACGCCCAGTAGCGCGGCGAACTTCTCCTGCGCAGGGTGCAGCACGCCGGCGGGCATCTGCTCGATCTCGCGCGCAATCTGGTCGAGGTTTTCCTCGTAGTCGGCGCCGGCCAGCTCGGCCGCCTCGTCCTCCATGGTCGAAAGCCCGAGCTGCACCCGCAGCGCCGCCGCCTGCGCCTCCTTGACCGGGTCGACGTAGCCCCGGCCCGGGCCGATCCACTTGGCGCGCAGCCAGTGCGCCGGCGCCTCCATCAGCTCGGGCGCGCCGCGCGGCAGGACCACGCGGCCGGCGGCCACCGCCTCCTCCATCACCGCCATCCGCACCGGGTCGCAGAACCCGGTCGCGAACTGGCGGCGGCGCGCGGTCAGCCCGCGCCAGATCTCGTTGAGCGCCGCGCGGGCGCTGGAGTAGTTGGTCTTCGACCAGTCGGCCGCCAGCTGCTCGTAGCTGGTGCCGAGCCCCGCCGCGATCCGGCGCAGCACCGAGGTCTCGAACGCGTCGTAGGCGGCGGACGGCTGCGCGGCCTGCACCGACTGGATGGTGTCGCCCACCGGCAGCACCGGCAGCCGCACGCCGCCGAAGGTCAGCCCCAGCCCGCTGTGGATGCCCATGCGCGCGGCCGAGAAATCGACGTATTTTCCTTCACCGTCCGCGAACTTGCCGTCGTCCAGCAGCTCCGCCACCGCCTCGCCGTCCATCTGGCTGGACACGAACAGCCCGAGGATCGCCGACAGCACCGCCTGCTGCAGCGCGACCCGCTGGTGCTTGTCGCCCATCTTCGCCGCCTCGGCGATGCTGGCGAGGCGCGAGACGCCGCGCGTCTGGCCGTCGCGCTGCTTGTCGAAGTGGTGCACCACCACCGGGCGTCCCCAGGGCGTTTCGCGCTCGACCCGGTCCCACGACCAGCCGCCGCCCATGCCCCAGCCGCTGAGCGGATGCTCGCGGCGGAAATGATAGGCTATCGCTGCGCCGTGGGCGTCAAGCTCGACGCCGCCGCGCAGCGCCAGCGTGTCCATCGCGTCGGACGGGTTGCCGAGCAGGTCGGGGTCGGCGACCCGCAGCCGGGTGGACCAGCCCCAGCCGGGGCGCGGCGCGTCCTCCCAGTGCAGCACGCCGAGCGCGTCGCCGTCGATCAGGTAGCTGCGGTAGGCGAGTCCGGCCATGCCGCCCCAGTCCTGCGAGCGCGTCACGTCGGCCAGTCGGCGCGGGTCCGACGCCCAGGCGTCCCAGGCGGCCTCCATCTGGGCCGCGACCGCGCGGGCCTGCTCGCGGGTGATGTTCAGCGCGCGCCAGCCCGGCTTGGCGGAAGGGCGGAAGTCCGCGCCGAGGACGGCGTCGACCTCCTTCTGCGCGTGCCCTGCGAGGTGGCCGTTGTTGCGCACCAGGTCGCGGGCGCGGGCGGTGACCTCGGCGCGCGCCCAGCCCAGCTCGCTGTCGGGCTGCTCGCGGTGCGGGCGCCACGCGGCGAGTTCGGCGGTCATGGTGTCGGCGGCGTCGTAGGGCTGGGCGCCGCCCAGCGCGGCCATGGCGCCGCCACGGCCGCCGGCGGCGGCGCGGCGCGCGGGCACGCGGACGCGGGGCTTGCTCACCGGAAGCCCACCGAGATCGCGCCGGCGCGGGGGGTGCGGCCCAGCTGGCGGCGCAGCATCGCGACATAGGCGGCGAGCCGGCCCACGTCGGCGGCGGCGTACTTGACCGATTCGGTCTCGGTGCGGACCTCGACCGCCTGGCCGCCCATGCGCAGCTTGTGCAGCGCGGCGTCGGCCTCGGCCAGCCGGGTTTCGAGCACGGCGCGCTCCTCGTCGGTCAGCATGGTCATTCTCCGGCGAGGGCCTTGAAGCGGGCGGCGAGGGCGGTCCTGGCGTCCGGCGCGGGCGTCGGCCCCTGCGGCGCCGCGTCGGCGGCGCGCGCAGGGGCCTCCCCCACCGGCAAGGGTCGGTCAAACAGGTCGGGCTCGGCGTCGGGCGGCGCGGCGTCGCGCTCGGCCTCCAGCCGGTCCCAGTCGGCGTCGGTGTTGCTGGCCCAGCCGCAGAGGCGGGCGGCCACGTCGGCGAGTATCGCGGTGTCGAGCGGCTCGTTGCGGCCGTCGCTCTCGATCACCTGCCAGCGGCTCTCCATCACGCCGAAGCGGTTGCGGGTCAGGATGCGCCGCTCGGCGCAGAGACCCCGGAAGTAGGCGTCGCCGAGGCCGGGCGCGAACGACTGGAAGCCGCGCGCGCCGGGGTCGTCCTTGCGCAGGTCCGCGTAGAGCTTGGCCTTGAGCGCGCTGACGTTGTTCACGAAGGCGCGCTTCTGGCGCTTCTTGACCTTGCCGTCGGTGCGGCGCTCGAACTTCTGCAGCGCGTAGATCGGGCCAGTGGAGCTGCTGGCGCCCTTGCCGATGCTGACCCGCTCCCACGGGTGGCGCCTGGCCCAGCCCCAGACATCCTCGGTGTAGGCGCCGCCGTCGATCATCAGCCGGTCGACGGCCAGGTCGCGGCCCGCGGCGTTGCGCCAGCGGCGCCGCAGCAGCGCGTCGAGCTCGGCCCAGCAGGCGTCGTCGCCGATCGGGTGGGCGATCATCCCGTGGTCGACGGTGTGGGCGCGGCCCTCGCGGCCGAAGGCGCGCAACGTCCACTCGGTCCACGAGCCCTGACAGTCGACGCCGATGGTCAGGATCGGCAGCCGCGCAGGCACGCGCCCGCGCTGGATCTGCTCGTCGGGGGCGGCGTTCTCGACCCGGTCGCGCAGCGCCTCCCATTTCGGGGCCTCGCTGGCCTGCTCGTAGGGCAGGCCGAGGACGTCGTTGAACACGGTCTGCTCGGCGCTCGCGTCGCCCTTGGCGGCCAGCCAGTCGCGGGCGATGGATTCCCACGACCGGAACGGGGTGTAGGCGCGCCACATGTGGAAGCTCGGGTGGTCGCCGGCCGGGTTGGCGGCGACCCAGCGGCCGAGCGGGACGATGGCGTCGCGGTGGCGCTCCTCGATGGCGCAGCCGCAGGCGACGCAGGTGAAATGGGCGGTGGACGGGTCGGCGGGGTCGATGGTCGGCTCGAACGCCTCCCAGCTCAGCGGCTGGAGCGTCTGGCAATGCGGGCAGGGCACGTGCCAGAACTCGGCGGTGCCGCGGAGAAAATGGCGGGAGATGCGGCAGGCGCCGATCACCATCGGGGTCGAGGCGCGCAGCACCTTCGCGCCGTCCTCGAAGGCGGAGGCGCGGGAGGCGGCGAGCGTGTCGGGGTCGCCCTTTGGGTTGGGCTCGAACTTGGACAGGTCGTCCATCACGACGCGCGGGGCGGTCTTGCCGGACAGGCCCGAGGGCGAGCCGGAGGCCTCGACGAACATCACGCCGCGCCGGTCCAGCGTCTCCTGGAAATCGATGGTGTCGCGGTCGCCGCCGCGCCCGAACACGGCGACCATCCGGGGGTTGTCGGCGCGGAAGTTGGCCCAGGCGTCTTTGATCCAGTCGGTGGCCGAGCTGCTGGTGGGGTGCACCACCAGCGCGTTGGCGGGGTCGCGGTCGAACCAGCAGGCCAGCGCGACGGCGATGACGGTCTGCGTCTTGCCCCACTGGGCGGAGCCGCGAATCGTGACCTCGCGCGCCGGATGCTCGGGGTTGAGGCAGCGCAGCGGGCGCTCGAGAAAGGCGAAGGCCTGCGGGTCGAACGCGCCCGGGCGCGGCGATTTGTGGCCGAAGGTCAGGTGCTCGCAGGCCCACTCCCACGGGTCGGGCGGCGGCGGCGGGGTCCAGGCTTCCGCCGCCGCGAGGTAGGCGATGCGGTCGGCGGGGGCGATGCAGGACATGGCGGTCAGACCCGGCGGAAGCGCCAGCCGCGCGTCGCGTGCAGCGTCCATTCCCGGCGGCCAAGCTGTTCGAAGCCCCGCCGGACGCCCGTGAATTGGCGCACAATGCGGTTCTTCACGCGGCGATCCAGCGCGTTGCGGAGGCTCTCGGCGCAGGGAGACATGGCTCTGAGGCTCCGGGCGCGGCGGGGCGGGCGCTCCACTGCGCGACGGCCTCGGGCGGCGTGTCGCACATCGGGCCGGTGGCGCTGCAGAGGCAGGTGACCGCCCAGACGTCGTCGCCGTCCTCGGTCTCGCCGAAGGCGTAGACCCAGAGTGCGCCGGCGTCGGCGGTCGCGCCGCAGAACGGGCAGGGCGCGGCCATGGCGGCGGAGGCGGCGGGCAGGGGCTGACCTGCGGCGTCGAGCGGGGCGAAGTGCGGCATGATCAGCGGGTCACGTGCTTGACGGCCCACATCACGGCCTGCTCGGCGTTGGTCTTGGCGAGCGACAGCTCGCGAGACTGGCCGATTTGGTCGCAGGCGGCGAGGAAGGCTGCACCCAGATCCTTGAGGGCGACCATCTGCGCCTTCTCCGCATCGGACAGGACGCGATACTGATGGCGCACGGCGTTATTCGCGGTCCGGTCGTCGGACGCGCTGTCGATGGCGGGCATGGCAGGGCTCCTGCGGTTCGCGGCCGGTGGGATCAGGCGGTCGCCATCTCGGCGGCTTCGGTCTCGGTGGGCGCGGCGGCGTCGGCGAGCTCGCCGAGCGCGCGGGCCTGGGCGGCGCGGGCCTTGCGCCAGGCGGCGCGTGCGGCGGCGACGGCTTCGGCGGGGTTGGCGCCGAGGTCGCGCGCCAGGCGGCGGACCTCGTCGACCAGCACGCGCTCGGCGCTTGCGACGGTATGCGCGACCATGGCGCGGCAGGCGCGGCGGTGTTCGTCGGCCAGGACGTAGCGGCCGACGGTCTCGGCCTCCTCGCGGGCCTTCTGGCGGGCGGCGACCTCGGCGGCATCGGCGCGGGCGCGGGCGAGGCGGCGGGCGTCGCTGTTCTCGATCGGCTCGACATGGTCGGGGCCGTCGCCGAGGCGGGCGCGGCGCTCTAGGTGCCTGACGCCGTTGCCGGTCTGCTGGCCGGGGTCGAGGCGGACGTTGAGCGCGGCGGCGGACTTGGCGAGGTCGAAGCGGCGGCCGCGCCCCTCCCCGCGCCAGCAGCCGGCGAGCTGACCGCTGGCGACGAGCTGGGAGATGCGGCCCTTGGAGTATCCGAGCGCGCCAGCCAACTCAGTCGCCGTCAGCATGATACTCCCCGTTCAGTGATGTTTAGGCTGCGTCAAGCGTTTAGCGCCCGAAAACCTATGCGCTACGTTTGCCA
>Ga0210043_1000472_pt1 | contig 42626 bp, 44 predicted proteins | sample CryGeymet201501t_FD_183990 | JGI IMG/M metagenome (GOLD analysis project Ga0210043, IMG submission 183990) | Groundwater microbial communities from Crystal Geyser aquifers in Utah, USA - Crystal Geyser metaG 2015-01t (SPAdes) (version 2) | ecosystem: Environmental > Aquatic > Deep subsurface >... | reverse complement strand
TGTAAGGTAAGTGCCGAAGGTCAAATAAGGGTATATTCCTGTATATGGGTATACTGCCGCATCGGGCTACCAGACCCCCATCGGGCTACTACTGCCTAGTACGGGACTCCGCGGAGTACCCTATCTGGACTCCGTCGCTATACGTGGCACCACCGGAGTACCCGTACTGGGCTCCGGGGCCTATTTCAACCCCTCCCTGAACCCTAACCCTAACCCTAACCCTAAGGCAGAAGGGTCAATACCCTAACCCTAACCCTAACCCTAGGGTTAAAGTATCGTATTAGGGTTATATCCCTAACCCTAAACCCTAGCTAGGGTTAGGGTAGTAGCCCTTAGGGTTAGGGTAGGGTTAGGGTTAGGGTTAGGGTTAGGGTTAGGGTTGTATCCCTATCCCTAACCCTAAGGCAGAAGGGTTAGGGTTGTAAGGCTTAACCCTAGGAGTACAGCCTCCGCGGAGTAGGAGTCGGAGTGCCCAAGTGGGACACGGAGCCACATATAACCCCGTCGGAGTAGGAGTTATTGTCAGCGCACCGGAGCGTGACTCCGGCTGTAGTCCGAGCATATTCGGGGCATATCGGTTGCCGTGCATGAAAACCCATGAAATCGCATTCTAGCAATGTGGATCACTGTGGAACTCATGGAATCATATTCCAAGCGATGCCAGTACTTAAGCGCTACCTCTGCGCCACTTCATCATCCCCCTCCTGCCTATAACACACACACACACACACTGTCAACATGTCTGCCGGACACTACCCCACCAACGCCACCACCGACGAGGTCATCGCCGCTGGTCATGTCGAGCCATTGCCCCCCCGTGTGCCAAGCCCTGAGCCTGGTGACCATGACACCATCCAGGTACTGAGCAACAGCGCCTACTGGATCGGACTATCCATTGCTACGCAGCCACGCCGTGCGCAGCTGTCACCGAGTGCCGCACGCGACGCCATCCTCGCGTTCCGGGACCGCGTGCCCGACTACCCACATATGCGCGTTGTGGTACGCCAAGTCAAGCTAGTGGACCGCACTATCTTCGCCGCAGTAACGCGTCTCCTGCATTGGTTGAAGACGCACTATGGTGCTGTGTGGCCGCTCACCGGTGAGCAGGAGCACATCATTGCCAACATCGCTATCGTGGACATCGGCGTATGGCACAAGTGTGCATACATCCACACTATGCGAGCGTGCACCGAAGGAATGCGCTACAACCACCGCCTGTTGCAGCTTACTATGATCGAGCAAATGGCCACCAGCGACTACGACCACCTGCGTGGTATTGGCATGGAGAACGACGAGGATCGTGTGCGTGGCGTTCACAGCGCTATCAGCACGATCACGCGTGAGAAGTATCCCGAGTCGTTCAGGGTCATGTGCCCTCCACCGCCCAAGAGCGCCCGTATGGATTATGGACCAGCCATTGCAGCTGCAGCCGCTACTCCATTGCCCGAGAGTACCACTACTATCACCATCACCACCACCACCACCACCAACGACGATCGTGCATAGTACATACAGTATAGCTACCACACTCTTTGTAATGATGTTGCTTTACTCTACAATTAAACACATACTGTTTGCACACTATATACAAGCGCTTATACGCCTCTCTCTCTGTGTCTCTCTGATATACATACACTCGGTAGCGAGAGATAGAGAGGGTATGTATAGTGGTGTGTGTGTATTTTCACTATGTCCAATACATGCGACGCACATGCGACCATTTACACTTCACTTTAGAGACATGGCGCGGTGTCCCATACGAGCAACCGTAGAACTCGTGTAGTGAAGAATCGCTTTTCAGCGTTGACAAATATCTACAACGCCTGCTCTGTGCCTATAAAACAACGCACCGCTCCAACCTCCATCATTCATCCACCCCCTATTGCATACAACAGCACACCCACACCGTCTGTCTCTATCACCATGGCCGATCGCTTCTTACTCGCTGCACCTCTCTATGGCTGCAAGGATGTTGGAGAGCTTGCGCGCATGCGCGTGCTCATCAACAACGATCGCTCGTTCCACCGCCTCCCTCCTATCAACTGGGCTAAGGAGCCGGAACCAAGTATCCCCGCTGGTACTACCTTCTACACCTACTATATGGATCGCAATCGCATGGACCTGCAAAAGATGCGTCAAGAGCAGGAGGCGTGCGAGGAGACGGCGGTCATCTACAAAGCCATGAGGAGCAATGTACTGTCTCAGACAAGCGCAGCCGAGGCGAAAGCCAAGCGCCAAGCGGCACTGGCACTGGCGTTCAACAACTTGGAGGAGTACCTCTCGCCGACGGAACGCAAGATCGAGCACGACGACGCGCCTGATGAAGTAGCCGACGATGACGACGACGACGACGACGACGAGGAGTACCACGAGCCGGTGTGTGTCGATACGCAGTCGTCGCTACCGGCAGTGGAAGTGCACGAGCTCTCCAGCGGCATTACATCTCAGCAATGGGACGCGCTCGTCGACAAGAACGACCTTGAACGCTACAGTATCGTCGAGCCAAGTCAAGTGGTCAATGGTTTGATCAGCAAGTGCCGCGAGTACAGACAGTTGCTGATCCTCGAGCTCATCGAGCAACTGTCGGCGCAGCATCCCCAGCGCGAGCTCATTCGGCGCATGGGCGCTGCCAACCCGCTGACAGCGCTGGCGCTGTGTTTGCCACGTGCGCGACGCGATGCCGTGTACAACAAGACATGTGGCAACACCCACACTCTTGACACCCAGGCGGCGGAGATCCGTGGTCGCCTGAACGCCATCGACACCATCGCGTCTGCCATTACCAAGCGCACACACAAGTAGAGAGCAATAGCGACACACATATGGCCTGTGTAGGAGTATAGTGTTTATGTATGCTCTAGTAAAAGGCCATTTTGTGATGCCTTAATAGTACGTTCGCGTGACGCTCCAGGCCTTAGGGGCATTGGGGTCGGAGCGGGGCTTCAGATGGTAAGTGTAACGTACACGGGTATTGGTATTATCACCGCGAGAACCGTTCCAGGGGTTCAGATCGTGAGTGTAATGGTCGCGGGCCATGACATTCCCACCGCGAGAACCGTTCCACGAGTGAATAGGAAAACGTCCTCCCCGACTGGGTGTGATGAACCTGCCCATAAGCTCGGTCTTCCAACGCGGGTTGTGCTGGAAGATCGGCTGGTCGGTGATCTCGGTAGCAGCCCCCACTACACCGCTGTGTACGCACATTGATGCGGGTGGTAGCTTTCCATCGTGATACGTGAGCTTGCCGTGAATCTCGTGGTGGCATTTAATATCTCGAATGATGACAGAGAGATAGAGTCCGTCGTGATAGAACTCCAGACTCTGGTCCCTGACGATCGGCCTGCCAACCAGCTGCTCCTTGATGCTGGGAAGTAGATCGCGGAATGTGATGCCACGCTTGTATAGCACCCGGCCGCACGGGGTGTCGTCGACGCGTACCTCCACCGCGTGCGCGTCGATCACGCAGGATGGTTCCCAGTCGTGGACGCAGAGCTCCACCATGTCGCCGGTTTCGATTCCCAGGTGTTGCCGCACACTCCTGCGAAGACCCACACACCCGTTCTCCATTTTTTGGTGTGGTAGAAGACGCAGGGGGATGCGCTTGTTTACCAAACAGAACTCTACGCCAGTCCGTGCAATAGCCATGTAGTCTCTGACCGAGATGTGCGCAGCGTTCCAGTCAACCGCTGCCACTGCCGGGGACTTGACCACCGCAAAGTCGGGATCGTATGGCTTTTGATGGTATTGCATGGGGTTTGTGTAGTACGAAGTAGTTCTTTGTAATGGACTGGGAGTATTATCCTACTACGTCAAACTCGTTTCTTTCCTCTCTATCTCTCTCATTGTCGATGTGCCCCACCTCTGCAGTCCCGGAGGGTAGCCGTATGTTCAGATTCTTCCACGGGTGAATCGGCTCGCGTGGCTCGAACAGACCCCACGCCGTGCTAGGTCTGGTGTAGTCGACGCTTACCGGCGCTCCCTTCGGTCTCTCCGACGTTAAGTGGAACTCCCGGTAGCTTACTATCTCAGCATCGGCGCCAACCCAAGCGCTACCAACGTAGTCCCACTGATCCAGCGTAGCACGGTTCCGTCGTGCCCAGTCCCGCCGAGGACACAAGATCGATGCTATACGGTATACGACGTGGATTCCATCGTAATTTAGAGCCATCACTAGACCGTTGCTGACGGGTCGTCCAATAAGCTGCCTCAAGATCGAAGGCAGCAATTCCGGGGATCCTAGGCCGCGAGCCTCGAGATACTCGCTGGGTTCGATATAGACCGTTACCATGGCTCTGTCGCCCGTGTAGCTCGGCTCCCAGTCTCGGAGTATGATGCCCACGGGCTGACCGATTGTGCGACGGATCAGGCGGCGGAGGTGTGTGGGGACGCCCATACACCCGTCGGGTATGTCAGAGTGAGGCAACAGCCGCGATATTGCTTTCCAGTTCACTATGCAATACTCCATGCCAGTCGACGCACGAGCCATGTAGTCTCTGACCGAGATGTACACCGCGTTCTGGTACAGCGCATCTACGCCTGGACAAGCCACCATCTTGAAATTGGCTGGCACCTCGTAGCGCGCGGGCGCTCCGGGACGCGACATGAGGAGGTGTGGGGGTGGATGGGATGGTGAAAAAGAGCGCCAAATAGTACCGCCTCCATCACCTTGGCCTGGGCCCATTATCTATCCCATAACATTGCGTCATGACATCTTACAAACCCCCGGGGTTTTTTGTGCTGCTTTACGCCGTGTTGTTTTCATTGTTGTTCTGCTCCGTCGCACTCGACCTACTTGCGCCCCCTTCTTCGCCGCTTACGCTTCAGCTCTTCATCGTCGCTGCCACTCTCATCACTGGAGCTACTGCTGCCATCGCTTGCATAGTTCACTACTATGGGCGCGCCTGCACCACGGTGCTTGGAAGAGCGGTGTTTGTTTGAAGGCTGTCGGCGTGACGATGATGATGATGCCCCTGCCGCCTTATGCTCATCGTCGCTGCTGCTGCTGCTGTCACTTTGTGTGCGGCCTCCTTTGGTACCTGCAGACCTTTGGCCAGTCGACGCCACCGCCCAGCTTCCATTATTCACACCGCCGCCATGAGCCCGATGAATGGGACGGACGACTTTATGGTCGTCTCCCGGGAAGTGCAGATGGTATGTCTGACCCACGACGCCCCAGTCTTCCTGCTCGATGAGTCGCTCACCGCCGTACTTGCGCAGCTGGTCAAACGAGTCGGACCAGAATGCACGATTGCCCATGAAGAACGCCGGAGTTTCTTCGGCACTGGGCATGACGCCGCAGTAGATGGTTTCAGACTCAGGCATGTAAGGTCGCGACTGGTCGAAGAACGTGATGTTGAAGCGGACCTCGTTGATTAACCGCGCCAGGTCGTCGAAATCCTCATTGTTTTTGAGGAAGTCGGCAAAATTACTCCGAATGGCGTCCTTGTCGCGCTCGGAGCGCAAGCGGAAGCATGCTACCATATCGGCGTTTGCACGTAGAGCGGGACCAAGAGCTTTGGTATCCTGCGAGGTCATGATGACACCGATGTACAAGTGGCGGCCGTTGAAGAACGCACGATGTAAGGCTTTGGAGTTCTTGACCTCCTTGGAGCCCACGCAGTCGTCGAAGAGCACTAACACCATCATGTTCTCGTCGTTGATGCCGCGTCGACGCATGCGCTCCAGACGCTTGGTCTGTCGATCTATGATCATCTGTAGACGCTCGTTGCTGAAGCCGCTGAAGATATACGGCTCGGGTACATGTGGTACGTACTCTGCATCCTCTTTCGTCTCGGTGAATATGTACACCTCCGGGAAGTACGGTCGCAGCGCGAGCATCAGATGCTTGACGTAGTGTGTCTTGCCTGTGCGCCGCTTACCATACACCAGATGTGTGTAGTCAGGCCGCAGCAAACCCCAGTCGAATAGCTTGAGGTTCACTTGTATCCCACTCCTGACCGTGACATCGGCCCATATAGGACAGTCGGGCACCTCGTCCACCGCATCTGGTATGTATGCTCCTTCGTCTGGCGCACCCTCGACTTCTGCCTCGGGCATAGTTGTGGCTTCGAATTCCTCGGGCTGAACGACCTCTCCTGTGTATAGCAGGTCATCCAGCTTCGCCGTGTTCTTGCCGGGCGGTGGCGCGCGGAATTTGCCACGCAGTAGATCCAACGAATCACCGGCTTGTATCCACTCCATACGATCTATCTGCTGATCCATTACTTCAGGGTCCATGACGATCTCGTGGAATCGAGCCGCCGCCGCTGGATCGGGGAAGTGGTCGGCGTAGATATCGAATGGTATATTAGCCGGATACCGTCCTCTCTCGGGGTATGGTACTGCTCGAGGCGGTGCTCCTCTCCCTCCTCTCCCTCCTCGTGCAGGAGCAGGAGCAGGAGCAGGAGCAGGAGCAGGTGCAGGAGCAGGAGCGGGTGCAGGAGCGGGTGGTGGGGCGGGTGGTGGGGCGGGTGGTTGCGCAGCGGCTCGGGCACGCTGTTGCCGTCGCATGTTTTGTGTTCGCATTATGGCTCTCTCTATCTACTCTTACTTTTCTTCTCTCTCGAGTGTAAATAGTTGTCAATACTTAGGATCTCTCTGTCTCTCTCTTCCATTTTTCTTTTTTGTTTGTAAATAGTATTTAATGCATTTGTACATAGTCTGCACTAAAATCATTACCCATTACTAAACCTTATGCACGTAGCACATGAGTGATGTTGGCACGTACAGCAGGTGTACAATCATTGGGGTCTTCAGTGCATACAATGATGCCTATGCGCAAGAAGCGACCGCTGCAGAACAGCTTCTGCAATAGCTCGGAGTTCTTGGCTTCCTCCGAGCCAATACAGTTGTCAAAGACCAATAGCACCGCGCCATCGCCTTCAAGATGAGCGCCGCTTGTGCCGTTGGAGATGGATGCATTACTGCTGTTGATGCGCGCACGCTGTCGTTCGTAGATGATGTTCAACCACTCGTCGCTGTAGCGGTCGAATCTCTGCTGCGGGTATACACCACCGATTTTGCGGTCTCCCTCTTTAGGGTTGCCGAAGATGAAGACCTCGGTGCTGTTGTGTTCCATGTAGAGCATAAGCATATGGACCAAGTCCACGCGCGAATCGCGTCTTGGACCGTGTACCAGGCATGTGTCGTATGGCAGTAGCGAGTCCACGTCGAACGTCTCCTCCATTTTTTTTTTGGTGGTATTGCGGTGTCGAGTGCGGGAGGAGAAGTAAAAATAAGACTTGATAGCCCCTCGCGCATGTGTCTTGGGTATAACGCGAGGTAGGAGGGAAAACATCCTATTTTTCCTTTTGACACCCCATCATCGAACGCATATGCCACCGAGACGTAGACGTTCGCGGAGCACTCGTTCCGTGTCACCAATCCACACGCCCGAGGCCTATGTCGGTTTGACCGACGACGACGACGACAACGATAGCAATGGCTTCGATGAGATTACGCCACAGGACATTGCGAACATGGGCAACGAACCGAGTGAGTCGCGCGCGCCATCGCCACCGCCGCCGCCAACGCCGACATTTGGTCGCAACCTCGCAGAGCAGCTCACTCCGCTCTTACTGCCGGCGACTAGTCCGGCTGTTCAGCGTCTGGAACGAGCTGCCGACGCCATGAACACTACGTTGCGATCTCCTGCTCCGGCGACTATCGGCGGCAGTGTGTTTACGTCGGACAACAAACCCCCATCGCGACCATCTTCTCGACTAAGCGATGTACAGCCGCTGCCCGACGCACCGCGCGGGATCCTGCGTACCGGCAGCAGCAACGCCACCGCGCCGCTTGTGACACCGGGGCGCGATGCAAAAGCAAGAGCTAGCGCCGCACCAAAGCCGCTCAACCGCGCCATACTCCTGCGTCAGATCAAGGCGTACATGAAGTACTTCGATGATAAGTGCAAGGATTGCATACCGCCGAACTACTTGGGCTTGAGCAACGCGCAGCTGCAGGACGTTGTCATTGCATGCGATGCGGCCCTCAGCGAGGGGCACGAGTATGAGATTTTGTCATTTGGGGTCGTCGCTAGTATGCAGGCCTTCGAGACGTGGGTCGTGCCCCGGCTGTCGGAAGAGTCGATGTTCCGACACTGCGGTGGTATTACGCAGACCACCGCTGTGGTACTGGAGGATCATGCGACTCCGAACCCAGTGCAGCGCGCTCTGCGACGCATAGCCATCCTGTACACTGGCAAGGCTGACATCGGGGCATGGGGAGGTCTTGCTGCTGCTATGGGCCAGTACACCTACACCTATGCCATGCAGAATCGCGCACGCGGCTCGTCTACCTACGACGACGACGACGACGATCGAGAGCTACCCGACGATGGCGATCAACCCACATAAACAGAGACGCGCGCGAGAGCGAGTCGCTCTACACACATAGTACTATATATGGTGTCTCTCTCTTATTTATTATTTGTATAATCATTCTAGGACGCTAGAGAGAGCTACAGCGATTGTGTGTGTGTGTGTGTCTTGTTTGTTGCTATTAACTGGCTTGAGCCATGGCCCAACCGAGAAACTCGATGAAGTAGTAAGCAAACGCTCCAGCAAGGATCTGGTACACCGTACCGAACGGCAACATCGGGCGCAGTCCAGAGAACACCAAGCCGTTGATGATACCGGCGAACAACAGATGCTTGAGGTCGTAGCCCAGTACATCGATGCTTGCGCGCGTGTTCTTGGGTGCCATGAAGAGCGAGAGGATGCGCGACACGAGCGTGGTTACAGCATATGCAAAGATACCCGACAAGAACACCGCCATCCACCCGCCACCTATCTGCTCAATGGACGCCATCAGCATGTAGCCGTTGACACCACCAGCAATGAGCGTCGCAAGCGTGTCGGTGGTTTTCGCACCACGCAGCATGTCGATGATACTCGAATCGGTCGACATGGTGTTCGAGAGAGAGAGAGAGAGAGAGATGGAGTTTTTTTGTCGAGAGTGATAGGGTTACTTTTTTGAGGAGGCAGTGGCACGGGCGGAGGGCATAGGGGCGGGCGTAATAGAAACAAACGAGTCGGTGAAATATCTAGCACCCGACACTTCCCCCGTCCATCGAGTCGCGGATGACCTGCGAGATGGCGTCTACCGTACTGGGAGAGGGCGGCATGGGCACGGTGTCGCTATCGCTGTCGTCGTCGTCATCGTCGGGTGTATCGGCAGCGCGTTCCAGTTCGTTGATCAGCTCCTGTTGCTCGCGTCGAACTTGCTTGCTGCGGCGTGTGGCAGTGGTGGAGCTGCGCGTACTGACGCGTTTGGTGATGCTACCGCGGATCCAGTGCATGTCATGTCCCGACGGCTCGCATGCAGTAGCGAAGGCTGCGTAGTTTGCAGGTTTCGACAGGTCTTTGCCGCGTGCGACAGTGATGGCGGCGAGAGTCTGCGGCAGTGCGTACTCGCGATCACAGCAATAGTATGCCGCGGTATACTCGGCAGCCTCGGTCGCTCCTGCATCGCGGGCATACATGATCGCTGCGTGCGGCGATGCAAAGCACCCGAACTTGGGTAGCCTCTTCTCGAGCTGCGACAGGCTGCAGATCGAATTGACGTTCTTGGTGTTCTTCAGGATGATAGCAAAGCGATGCTCGGGGAGGATGAGCTTCTTGCTGAACATGCAGACCATGAACGAGTGCTCGCAGCTGCCGATCATCACTTCGCGCAGCGGGAGGTCCTCGTGCAGCTCGGCATGCGCGTGTAGCGCATTCACTTGTTGGCGGTAGCTGGTCACTGGTGCCTTCCTGGGCTTCTTCTTACGCCGCTCGTTGTTGTTCTTGTTGATAGGTGCGACGGCCGATGGACGCGAGGTAGCTCGCTTGCTGCGCGAGCGTTGCAGCGCGATGCTTTTGGTCATGGGGCGAGAGTGAGTGAGTGAGTAAGTGGTTGGAGGTAGCGGGATAAAACAACGAAATGGGTTTTCGCACCCGATTGAAGCTTTTCCGCCAGTAATGGAATATCTATGCTGCTATAGGCTCAAGGAACGCCATACTCTCACACATACCCCACGCACACACACTCTCTCGTACTCTGCCCACCATGATGATAGCAACTGTCTTGGCCACCGCAGCCGCGGCCGCCATTGTGCTCGGCGGGGATGATGCTCTGGATTTCCTGCAGAGTGCCAACCCTATACGCGCCAAGAGTGTGTCGCCATTTGTACAGGCACAGCGCAATGCAGGGAGGTACCTTACGGGTGCCTATCGTATGCCCACCAACCCAATGGATCGCAGCCTGCCGATCCCACGCATCCCAGGAGGCCAAAACATCACCCCCACCACCATCGCCGAGGTGTACGCGCATGTAACAGGCGAGGTCATCGAAAAACAACGCGAACGCGCCTTCAACGATCCGAACGTCATCATCACCGTACCGCGTATCACTGCGCCGGGCCCGTTGGTGTTCGGTGTCAACAAGCGCTTGGCTGGCGCGTTGGCCAACTATCCCACGTCGCACTTTGACACCGATATGGCAGGTCCACCTATCCACACTCGCGACGATCTCTTCGAGAAGACCGATCCTTTCCCTTCTGGATTCCCTGGCCCCAATAATGGCCTCTACCCATTCGCCACTGCGCCCGACCGACTGCGCTCGATCTGGGGTGTGGAAGGCCTAGCGGCGCGCGATATGAAACAAGCTCGCCAATCATCATACAACACACGCCCGGCTCTGTCGGCCCTGCCAAAGCGCCAAAACATCCAGACCAGCAAGCCATGGGCAAGAGCGCAGCAATACATCAATGCCATGTAGAGAGAGAGATTTAATGAATCACAACAAATTGTGTTTTTTCATCAAATCCAGCATCGTGAATGCGGGCTGTGTAGCTCGCGCGGCCGCAGGCACATCAAAGATTCCGAGATCATCCATCGTGCCCATCAGTTTGGCGATATTGTCCTCCTGACTAAGGATGTCCACCACTTCCTCAGGGCTACCTGCCCGACGAAGCATCTTCATCACACCGTTGAGCTCAGGCAGCGATAGCCCATGGTGCACGTAGAGAGTCGCGATTACGGACTGCGTCATATCAGAGAACAAGATTAACCACGTCTCGATGGGGATGGCTTGTGTTTTGTGCAGAGCGCACTGCTTAGTCCAGTAGTCCACTATGCCCTCGATCGCCGAGGCACGCAGCACCGCCCATTCAGGTGCGCCGGGGACGTCGACGCGCGTGTACTCCTTCAACGCAACGATGATGCGGTCGAACAGCGGGAGGAGGAGGTGGGATACTGTGTGCTTTTCCAGCTCTTGCGGCGTGGCGTCCTCGGGGGCAGGCGCCTGCATCACCTCTACGAGGTAGCAAGGGGTTGTTGTGTCGGCAGACATGGAAGGTATGGGGCGGGGTGAGGTGTTGCAAGGAGAAGAAGCCGAAGAAGCGATAATAATATCCTTCTGTGCAGATTTATCAGAGTCCCAGTCCTCTTACAACGGTGTACGATCTGCGCTCCCATGTACCCCGACGGGGTCTTCCGCCACCGCGCCTGCTGCGCGCTGGGTGTCCAAATCGAGTCCCATCGAGGCCAGTAAATCCCTGAGTACCCCGTACCTGGGATCGCCCAGCTGGAGGATATCGTAGACGGACCATAGGTGCAGCCGCGCTAGCGTCCCGTCCTCTAGCTCGGCCTGGGTGGCAGTATCCAGTATTGCTCTCCATAGGTACAGGCGCGCCAAGCTCTCGTGCGCGTGCGAGAGCGCCCAAGTACGACACGCGCCCGGGCCATGCACCGGCCCAGAGGCTATAACCTCTTCGAAGTATTCGATCAGCGTAGTCGTCGATGCTTTCATGACCTCCAGCAATGTAGCGGTTGGGTTGACGGGTGGTGTCGATGTACTGACCATAGTGGAGCGCTATAGCATGCATGCGAGAGGTGGCAGGCGGGGAGAGGGATGGAATGGCGTATGGGCGGGAGAAGCAGGGTATATATAGAGGGGTGTGTAAGGGTTAGGGTTAGGGTTCAGGGAGCAGATATGAACCATGGGCGTCTGTAGAGACAAACGCTACTTCATCCCCCCGCCGCCGCCGCCTGTTTTCATCCATCGATGAGCGCGCTCCCTCGCGTCCTCGCGTATCCAAGATGGATAACTCAGATGCGTTGGTTCTCACCGTCGCACTCTGACGATGGCGATGACGACGGGCCGGGCATCGGGCCACAGGCCCAGTGCTTCGCGTATGCCGACCAACACGATCACGACGCCTTCATCAAGTGGAACACCTACGAGTTTGCGTCGTTCCCCGAGTGGACCGAGGCGTTCTTCTGGTACCTCGAGAGCGTGAGGCCCGACTGGGTGCAGCCTACCCGACTGCCCGAGTTGCTGTGCTTGGCGCGCATAGACAAGCCGCAAGTGTTCTACATGGATATCGAATGGTACACCGAGACGCCGTATACCATGGATGTAGCGGAGGCGCTTCATCTGGTACGCACCTGTATCAATGTCCTGACGTCGTACTGGGATTGCAACCACGAGCATCCGACGCACACACCCGACGTCGACGACGACGACGACAGCATTGCAACCGAGGAATGCGACTACGAAACGTTCCTGACGCAGTGCTCGCGTATGACGCGTGACCCGTGGAATGCCGTCTCGGAAAGCGGCGGCTACAAGCACTCGTACCACGTGTGTGTGCGCTGTACCAACAACTGCTACTTTGCCGATTTCGCGTCACTTCAGTCGTTTGCCAAGCAGTTCATCGCGCATGTCGAGCGCCTGCGCGAACGCTACCCGCAGCTGTGGTACGGCCAGGGCCAGGGCGACTGCATCATCGATCGCAATGTGTACACCGCCAATCGCGCCATGCGCCTGCCGCTCTGCGTCAAGAAGACCGGCGACATCACCATGTTCCGCCCGTGTTCCTTGACGTCGCATGATATGCCTTACTTGCGCGCCGATCTGCTGAAGTACGTGCACGCCTATGTGCCGCCTGGTGGACGGCCGTTCATCATCGGCTGGGATGGACATGGCGTCGTACCGCGTGGCTTGTCCTCCACACCGCATGTCAACCAACCGCGTCTCCCACATGCGAAACACGACCCCACGCCTGTGAGCGCCCTTCGTCGCGTGTACACCAAGCTCGGCTACACCGACTTGCAGGTCGCCAGAGATGGCACGGTTTGCGCCTTCCATCTCACCGAGGACATGCTCGAGGACACGGTGCGCTACAGCCAGTACACCCCGCAGGTGGTGGCCAACTGGAGTCAGTACGCGGCGTGGACCAAGATGGCACGCATGCTCTGGACCACGTTCGCCGACAAGACGAGGGCGCGGACTCTCTGGCTGTTCTTCACCGAGCAAGTACCGCGCTCTCGCGACAATGCCGAGGCACAGTGGCAGCGCTATAGCCAGTGGCTCGAACGCCAGGAACAATCGGCAGGCCATGTGTTTCAGTACTCTCAGAAGGAGCTGGTCGATACGCTCACGCGTCTGTACATTCTCGACGCTGCACCACAAGCATGCCCCAGAGACGTCCCCACTGTGTGCTACGTGAGCCGCGAGCCGGTCGATGCTGACGACCTGTGTCGCGCCCGCCTGCAGACGCGCATCTACGACGACGCTCTGGTGGTCAGATGCTCCACGCACAACGTGACGCGCTTCTATGGCTACGTGAGCGAGGGCGCTGCCGATACGTTTCTGTTCGACGAGCGCTACGTGTCGATGCACATCCCGCTGGTGACCGACCTGTCGCAGCGTCTGCTGAGACGCCACCGCCGTACCGTGGTGATAGCGGCACAAATGGGCACCGGCAAGACTGCGCTGCTCAGTACGCTGAAGAGCATAACGCGTCCGGCGATGAGCGTACTGATTCTCGGAGTGCGCGTGCTACTGACGCACGATCTTCATGCGCGGCTGTCTCGCGGCACCTCGCCCATACTACCGCAGCTGGTGCACTACCAGACCACTGGCCATCAGCAACTCGCGGACCATGCACAGGTGGTGGTGCAGGCCGACTCACTGCTGCGGCTGGTGCAGCGCGACGGCTCTTTTCGTCGCTACGACGTGGTGGTGTTGGAGGAGATCGAGTCGCTCTTGAGTCACTTGTCCTCCTCCACCTTGTGCGACAAGCGCCGCTTGATCGGCGACGCGTTGCTTGCACTGGCGAATACCGCGTCGCTGGTGCTGGTTCTCGATGCCGATATCGGCGAGCGCGGCTACGAGTTCCTGCGCATGACACGCGCCGACACCGACACCAACATCTACCGCAACCTCGCCACGCCTCTGGCCCGTAAACACCTGTGGATCCCGGTGCTTCGGAGCTGGCTGGCGCGCATCCTCTACAGCGTGCACAAGGGCGAGCCTTGCTACGTGGTGTCGAACTCCAAGCGTGCCATCGATGTGGTGGAGAAGCTGATCCACAGCTTCAAGCCCGAGGCGCGAGTGCGCACCTACACCAGCGAGACCGACAACTGCATCAAGCGCGCCGTGTCGGAGTGCAACGAGGACTGGACCACCTACGACGTCGTCATGTGGTCGCCGGTGATCTCGGCCGGCGTGAACTTCGACCCGCCCGTGCCGCACTTCTACCGTGGCTTCGTGTATGCCACCGACCGCTCCGCTTGTGCACGTGACATCTGCCAACAAGCAGGTCGCGTCCGCCGAGTCATCTCGAACGAGATCTACGTCTACTTCAAGACCTCGAACCGCAAGGCCAATCTGCGGCCCTACTTGCAAATGGACACGATCGAGGAGGCTGCACGCGTCGACTACTCCGACATCCTGATGATGCACCCGGAGCTCGCCAGCGTCGGCCATCTCGACCCCAACGCGCTGCGCATGTCGCTCGACACCGAGCATCCGCTGACGCGCTTGCTGCTTCACAATGCGCTGGAGCGCTCACGCTCGGCGGCTGACTTCCGCGCCGAGTACGGGCGCTACTGTCTACTGCACGGAGACACGCTGGAGGTCGACCGCGTCGGTAGACCCGAGGATCCGTTCACGCCGGCCGAGACCGCTCTGTTCCATGTGGTCGCCAAAGAGGTAGCCGCCGAGCACCTGACCAAGCTCGCTGGCGCTGCGAGACCTCATGACCTGGCTGATTACATCGGCGACGTGCAGCAGGGCCGCTCTGTCGACCCGCTGTCGTTGCTCAAGGACGTTTACTGCCGCGCACTGCGCGTGGGCAACATCACCGACCGCGAGTTGCTGGAGCTCATGAACAAACCCGACTTCATGGAGCGCATGATCACGTTGATATCGCTTCTGGAGCAGCCGGCCAGCGAATTGATGGCCACCATCTCGTGGGAGCTCACCAAACTCCCCGACACCGGCCAGCGCCCGGGTATATCGGCCGACATGAACTACTTTGTGAGTCGACTGTACTTGGCGCAGAACACCAGCATCGACTTGCCGCCGCTTGCATCGCGTGTTGCACTGGCAACGACGCTGTGCTTTGCATTGGGCTTCACTGCACCGCTGGACGCCGATGCCATACACCCGCCCATGCTGGATTACGCGTATCGCGACTGGCTGGCGGGATTGGGTGAGTCGGAAGCTCGCGTGTTGCGCGCCACCATGCCCAACATCGACTGGGATAACGAGCCCAAGCACGCGCTACCGCGTATCAACACCATACTGCGCTCGCTTGCGGGGATCACTCTGAAACGCGCAGGTGCCCGTCTCCGCATACACACAGAGCATCTGCTCTTCAACGCACAGCTGTGTATCGCGGTGTTGTTGATCCCCAGCGATTGCCGCGACCTGTTTACGCGCTTTCAGATAGCACCTCGCTTCTTGGCACATGAAATAGACCAAGCAATAAACGCTGCTCGTATCTAAGGGGGCAGATAGTATCGTCCCATTTTTTTGTCACCAAGCCCCCCTAGTGAAGAAAAAAATGGCTCACACTTACGACTCAAACTACACGGTGGAATACGACGTCGATGTCGACAGTTTTGTGTTCACATTCGCGACGCCGGGCATCGATCCATGTGTGGTGTCCCGAGTACATTTCAACTACGTCACATCGCAATCCCCGTACGGCGTGCGTTTGGTTACATTCTCGTCGAAGCTCTCCAACTCCTACGTGCAGTTCGATGGCGTCACGGTGGATTGGAGCCTGTGCACCTCTCCTACTGCCTCGGGCGCCACAGACCTGTATGCCAAGATCGAGGCACTGTTCTCGAACTACAACAGCGTCACCGACGTGACTGCCACGGCGCCACTGGCCTCCACTGGCGGCAAGACGCCTGTGATTTCGCACGACACCTCGGCCGCCACAGCCGGCTCGTACACCAGCGCCGACATCACAATCGACGCCTACGGCCATGTCACTGCTGCTGCAAACGGTGCAGGAGGCGGTACGGTCACCGATGTCACTGCCACAGCACCGCTGGCTTCCACCGGAGGCGCTACACCTGACCTGTCGCTTGCTGTGTCGGGCGCTACAGCCGGTGCGTACACCAGCGCCGACATCACAATCGACGCCTACGGTCGCGTTACTGCTGCTGCCAACGGTAGCGGTGGTGGTACGGTCACCGATGTCACTGCCACAGCACCGCTGGCTTCCACCGGAGGCGCCACACCTGACCTGTCGCTTGCCACCTCGGGCGTTACAGCCGGTGCGTACACCAGCGCCAACATCACGGTCGACGCCTACGGTCGCGTCACTGCTGCTGCCAACGGTAGCGGTGGTGGTGGTGGCACCTCTATCTCGCCGCTGATCATCCGCCAGGCGGCAGGTACGTCTTTCTACACCCCAAACACCCCCTTCACCCTGGCCTTCACACCCGATTCCACGTCGCTGGATTTGCTCAGCGAATATGACGTGGGCACTGGGCGTATCAACGTCAATCGAGTTGCACGCGGTACCCCACTCGCGTGGCGCCTCCATGGCTATGTGACGATCCAGTCTAGCGGTGGCCCGGGTTGGGTTCGCGTGAGCACAGCTTGTTACGCCTACGACGGCGTCACCAACCGTGCAGAAGGCGGGGATTTGGCCGTGTGGGATGTGCCCGGTGCCGCTGCCGAGCAGCTGACCACGCCGTTCGACTGTACCTTCAAGGAAGACGCTGCGCAACTCATTCAATACTTTTTTGTCATTGTAAATACGAGCAGCGCAGCCGGTGTTGTGATCCATGGCGCCCCGACGGGTTTGTACTTGGAGCCCATTTACTAAAACTTAACCCTAATAAAACGCGCGCGCGCGCATTTCCACTAAAAACCGAGCCATCTCATATATACAAGCGTGCATACAAAGGGGGTGGGCTTTTAGTCGAAATAGGGTTAGGGTTGTGGTGACCAGAAGGGTTAGCGGTGTGCTATTTTCTAGTGGCCGTCTTGCCATTTTGGCGCTGCTCCCCTACCTGCCCCCGTATCATCTGTAACATTTGCACGCAAAGAAAAAATGGCCACTAGCGAGCAAGATCTACTCCTGTTCATCCGCACGTCGCTGCAGATGTACTGGTTGGATGTGCCACTCCGCCATCGCTACAGTCACCGCCTAGCACACTTGCGCGCTGCGGCGCAACAGCTCATCACTCGATATTCCGACGAGAGTGGAGCTTGCGACGAGGACGCCATCGACTTCCCTCTGGCAACGAACCACGACGTCTACATCCGCGTGGACGATCTGGTGGATAGCGACGAAGACGACAAGGACGACGGAGAGTCGATCTGGAACACCAACACGGGCAGCACTACGCCTCCCGAGAGCGTGCATTCGTCGGACATGGATTTCATCGACGACGGCAGCAGCGACGCGGAATTTCTATGCTGCTCGCCGCAATCAGCCTTGGCAAGCAGCAGTGATACCGTAGTGATTGAAGCAGATGACAACGATGGCGGCGCTAGCATCCATGGCGTCGATAGCGTCGCCACTGGTGACGCTCAATAACGTGTTCTACGACCTTGCGCACTCGATCGAGATGTACCACTCCAATGTAGCATTGCACCGCTACGTGATGGAGATCGTGCGCCAGGTTCTGCACCGCTACCAGCATATCTCGCCTACGCGACTCGAGGAGATACACGCACTTCGCGATACATTCACCGCGGTGATACGCAAGACCATCGAGCGTTGCCGCAAGTACGACCGCTACAGCAGAGGCCACCGGTGGATGTGCTCGTCGGCGATCAACCGGCGTCTGTTGAATTCGCTGGACCTGATCAGCAAACTCGACGCGTTCATAATGACCGACCTGCAGTTCAAGGCGCTGTCGTGCTACGACACCAACAGCGAGCGCGCATTGCTTACCGAATCACTCACCACCTCATCGCCTCACGGCTCTCCGTCTAACTGATCCCCTGCCGTGATGATAAATACACATATATATTGCTCTCTCTACATCATCTCCTCCCATTAGCCCATGCTCACCATGTAGAGACCGAGCGATACTAGCACTATGCCGATCCATTGCATTGCGGTGTAGCTTTCATGAAAGAACAGTGTGAACACCGCGGCTGTGATGATGGTGTTGAACGCGTTCCACGATGTGTTTGCAATGCCCCATTGCAGCGCGCGCGACGGGTCGTTGATGGCGAATATGATACCGGCTATGATGCCGTAGCCGAGAAAGCCGAAAATTCCGAGCAATTCCTTCCCGTTATGAGTTGCCGCGTATTTAAGGAAAGAGTCTGCCGCCAATTCCACACCCACCAGCCCCACCACCAGCCCATGCGCTTCTGCCATTTTCACGCTCCTCGACCAACTCGACGCTGTTGCTCTCCCTCGATGCCCGCTGAAACGCCCGTTGCCGCGCCGCCGTTAGAGAATGATTCGATGGCGAGTGTCGTGTGGCGTAGAGTGCCCAGCCGTTACGGAGCTACTGTAGACGACGCCGATGCGCTGGACGACACCGTAGTGCTTATAGGCTCTGCTGGGGAGCACGGCTACGTTGCGTACCGTGTGAGCGTCGACAAAGATGTAGTGCCTGGGAGATGAGAAAGGGGGTTGCCGTGTCTGAAAACCCATGGAATCGCATTCCAGCAAATATGGATCACTGTGGAACTCGTGGAATCATATTCCAAGCGATGCCAGTACATAAAGCGCTACCTATGCGCCACTTCATCATCTCTCCCCTCTCTCTCTCTCTCTCTCGTCATGTACAAGTCAACGATTCCCGAATGCGACGCGGTTGCGTGCATCCGTCCCGTCACTCGTCACAACACCTCCGATGATGGTGCACCACCCACCGGTCAACCGATGCATCTCGACACTACCAATCTGGGATACCCCGAAGGCAGTACGTGGGAGTGGATGGCATACGCCATGCGTCACAACACTACTGCCGCCGTGCGAGAGCATATGCTCGAGCGCAACCTGTCTTTCAATGCCCTGCTGACGAACTCGCTGCCTGATGGTCTTCTCTTGGGCGGCGCGGATCTGCAGCCGGACACGTTCCCCGTCGTGGAGCTTATCGCGCGCACGTTGCTGGAGTACATGCAGCCCCCGTTGCAAGCGAGCAGTCGCTCGATATGGGAGGATCGGCTATTGATGCTGGGCATCTTGCAGGGCGTGCTGGGATTGGGCTACTCGTTGTTGAAGATGGTACTGGAGGACGCAAAGGTACCGCTGAGTATGCTGTATCTGAGCCTTACACGAGGGATGTGTATTGCGATGCAGTCGATCCGCCCTGGCCCCAATGCCACCACTGTCGCGTCGTTCTTGCGCTTTCTGCGCGATCGCTACGGCTACGACATGGGGCGCGCGCATCTCGAGAGTGCGCGCTGCGACCCATACGACAGCTGGGACTACCAGTTCGCGCAGCAAAGATCCAACTGCGGCACTCTCCTGACGGCCATCTGCTATCCTGAAACCCGCCAGATGCCGCTATGGTGCGCGCTTGCGGGCGCGTGCTTTGGACTAACGCGTGAACGCATGAGCTCGGGCTCGGAATTACCGAAGGCCATTCCTGCCGATGAATACCCCGAGGTGGCGAGCGCTACGATACGCTATCTCCAATGCGAGGCATTGCGCAGCAGCTCGCTGAGAGTCCCCGTCAGTGCGCTGATACTGCGGCTGCTGGAGCTCACGGTGTACTGCACCGCGCATCTCTCCTACGCAGTGCAAGCCATGCCGGACGATATCCGAGCGTGCGTCCAGACACTGTACCTGTGTCGCACGGTACACCCGATGTTGTCTCTCATGCCGCCGGAGCTGATGTGGACCATACTCGAGTTCTACCTCGTGGCAGCGGGAGAATCTCTCTACCATAAGGAATACAGCGCTGCCGTCGTGGAGGGAGATAAGTCATATTCGTTTAGGCATAGCGAGAGAATCGTGAGAGGAGGGAAGGGATATCCGTGGATGCATGGCGATACACTTCGGCTGATGACCACCACGATGGATATCCATTTAAACGTCACTAGCGCTAATCGCGAAATACTGATGAATACAGACGAGTGATGTGGATTGATGGTGTTTATCGGTCGGTCACTCTCTCTCTCACTCTCACTCTCTAGCCAAAGATTGTGCGCAACGTTCCTCCCGTGTGTTGGATCCAGTTGTAGCGACGACCGTTCAGCTGGATACGCAGTGTCTCTGTGGTGGGAGTGTTCCAGCGGAGAGCGAGTGTAGCATTGGTGCTGAACTGCAAGTTGATGTGGCCAGTGGCGGTGTCGCTGCTTTCTGGGTCCTCTGATGGCGAGATGAAGATGATGGGACAGCCAGCGCCTGTGTAGCAACGCTCGTCGGTGTATGGCTTGATGAAACTCTTGACGTCGAACGGGCGGATGAGGTACTGGTTGTTGCAGCGAATGTCGAACGAGTCGAAGTTGTAGTCCTCGGACAAGTTGGTGTAGTCGTACTGGTTGTCGACCGACCAATCGGCAAGACGCCGACAGAGGAACCAGAACTCGTAGATGGGTCCGATGAAGCCCTGCAGCGAGATGTTCTCCAACGACGTAGTGCCGATCGGTACATCGATGTACGCCGGCAGTTGCACGAGCTGCTTGAAAAAGTAGTTGATCTGGTTGGGCTGCATGACCGAGCGCACTTTCATCACGCGGTTCTCCTCGGGGACGATTGTCTCCTCGGTGCGCAGACTGACATTGGTGAAGGTGAGCGTCGGGGCTGTGCCGTCGGTCTGGACCACCGTCGCAGCGGGGTTGAGATACACCAAAACCTGGAGACCCTGTTGGATGCCGCACACGATCGGCTGCTTCTCGATCGCGTCCCACCACCACGTATCGATCGGCACACAGAACCGCTGCGTGCCCTGCGCCAACGTGGTGCGCAGGGCCACCGGTAAGCCCAAACCCACTGGTGGGTACAGTTTTGAACGCGACTCGTTGTTGAGGTTCTTGACGTAGCGCGCGAAGGTGTCGACGCCGGGGTAGATGGTCTGCAGTAGATTGGAGCCCACACGCACTTCGATGCGCTCGAAGCAGAACAGCCCAAAGCCATCGACCAAACGCTTGTAGGTCCCGCCCGTGGTGGCCACTGCCACGTCGAACGCCAACCACCAACGACCGTAGAAGTCACAGTTCTTGGTGGTCTCGAAGCGCCAGTTGGTCGCCGATTGTGTGATCGGGAGGAAGTCCACACAGTCCTTCACGTAATCCATGATGGCGCGATGGCCAGTGTAAACACGTGGGTCGTAGTCGCCGATAAGGCCTACATCCTCTACGCCGACTTTGAGGGCAAAGTTTGTCCCGGGTTCTCCGTATGTGGCCATTTGTGCGACGTTTTTTGGGCGATGCTACGTGGACGTGAAAGGGGGGAGGGGGTACTTCGGGGGTATTGGTGGGGGTGCTTAGGGGTGGGGATACGCAGCGGGGAAAGTGTAAGCTCGCATTAGGAAAATGACACACGGGCGGGGGTGTATTCTGTGGGTCTGCCACACACTATCGTACGTAGTACACTGCTACCGCCACTCCGACGATCACGACTACACCCAATCCCAGCACCCAGAGCTTCGAGTGGTCGCCTTCGTCCTTGTTCGGGGAGTTGGGCTTGCCCTCGGCAACGGGTTCTTCTTTTTTCTTGTACTGCGCCGGGTCTATGATGATACGCCCCATGCCGTTGGGCGCCGAGGCACGCGGGACCACGGGGCGTCCGCGCGGGATGTAGTACTTCGGCTGAAGGACAGCAGCAGGGAGTGGGCGTTCGACGGCGTTGCTCAGGTTTGCGTAGCTGCTCGCTTGCGGGGCTAGTTTGCCAGGTGGTGTGTAGCTCGGTTGTGATTGCATCAATGCACGATGCTTGGCCTGGTCCAACCATGACGAATTGCTTTGGACCGACGGAGCATCGGAGGCGAATTTCCCTTTGGCTGGCATACTGGAGCGGACGGAGTGACGTCGAGAGTGCGAAGTGGGATACGGAGGGCGGGGGTTGCTACAACGCGCAAATTAGGATCGAGCAACCAGGTATGCGAGTCACCCCATGTACAAAGCGCGTTCTTCGTGCCATCGTAGAGGCGTTTCCCGTACGCGTCGTCGAACCCGGCTGGCAGGATGGCATCCTTGTGGATGCGCGCTGCCTGTGTGTTGTGTTGAGGGTTGTTGGTGTGGTTGAATGGGTCGGGGCGGAAGCGCTCGAGTACCGGCAGCCGTGACGGCAGCGTGAAGCGCGTGGTCTTGCGTGGAACCTTGGCTTGCTCTGCGCGCGTCATGTGCGGAGGCTCGTCCTCGGGCGCCATGTCTAGCTTGAAGCTGTACGGTAGGATCGAGTAGCCCACCGACGATGCAACTGCAACAGCACCAACCACCAACGCCAACGCAGCCATTGTTTGTCCGTGATGATGATGTGTAGGAGTATTGAACACGAGGCAGTGGGGGAGGGTATTTGGGTAGAGAGAGAGTAGACACATGTGTACTTTACTCTATAGATATTTGCGGTGATACTCTCTAGATGAACAAGCCGAGTGCCATTCCGACACCGATGGAGACCAACCAGAGTGGGACGGCGGTGAAGGCCTCAGGGTGATCCTTGATGGCTTCGTCGGATGCCAGTAGGCGCATACGCTTGAGGTAGTACCTGGACTCCTCGCCATCTTCTTCACCCTTATGCTCCACGAAGAACACCGCCGGCTTCAGAGCGTAAAACAGAGTCATCGAGCCCAGAAAGCCCACGAGAAAGCGCAGCCACGGAGAGTTCGAGTCGTTCATGAGCCCCACCGAGTGCAACGTGTCTTCGAAGAAGGCCCAGGTGCTATCGATGCCGTCTGCGATGGTATCCATGATGGTGTTGTCGCTAGCTTATGATCAGCGATGATGATTGTTGGGAGGATTTGGTGCGAGGAGTTTTTTTCTCCTTGGTTTTGGCGGGTTGCTTGTAGAGCTCGATGATCTTGGCGCTGTGGAGGGTTGCTTGTGGGTTTTTAGATAGATCCGTTGCCACAGCGCGTTCGATGTAATCTTCACGCTCTACGATACCGAAGCTTTCCATCTCGACATCGACCTCGTGCATGTACTGACAACGCGGGTGGCGCAGCGTCACGTGCAACTGGGTGCCGCGATACTCCAGATCGCCGAGCATCACGAAAGACTGTATGTCGCTCATTGGTGGTGATTGCGCGCAGGTGGAAGTGGTGGGGAGTCGAGGTAGCTGTTGAGTTCCTGTTGGTAGCGGATGTTGACGGCGCGGTCGAATTCTGTGATGATCCAGTGACATTCGCGACATAGAAGAAGCGTGTCTTGTTCACAGTGCGCGCGTACCGCCGACCAAGCCCTAGTGGCGCAATCGCTGCCGCTGATCAAGAACTGCCCGCCCTTCTCGGAGCGTGGCACCACGTGGTTGAACTCCCACAGACGCAGAAAGCGGTAGTCGGAGATGCGTTCGTTGCACACATGATCGAGATGCAGCGTGGGTCGGTGCAACAACATGCGCTGCATCTGGCAGTAGCCCCCGCGACTAGCTGCCAACCAAGCGCGTCTGGCTTGTGCTCGCAGGCTGCGCGATTTCATGTAGAGCTTGCGAGCATAGATGCGCTTGGCTTCGTTGGGGGTGGTGATCGGGTGTGGCAGCGACGGGTCGCGATTGCCCCAGCCATACAACGCCTTCCAGGCCTCCTCGCGCTCTCGTTGTGTATGCAACGAAGCCCAGAATGCTCTACTGACCATCTCTGTATCTCTTTTTGGTTATGTGTGTGATGATGGGGTATTCGCAGTACGGTACCACTTAGAGACGGTATGTATTTGTGTGTTGTGTTATATTATATATATCGGATAACACAATAAACACCCTCGCGCGCTGTTTATCGACGCCCACGCATGTTCGCCGGTAGTGGAGGGTTGTTGTCGGGGAAGTTGGCCGCTATGGTGACGCCCGATGAATTGACGCTGTGTGGTCGTGGAGCGGCAGTTGCGGGGTTACGTGGCGGGATACCGCCGAAGCCCCCCGCCTGGTAGGCAGGGTACTCCATTTTCCATGTGTCGTAGTCGATGATGATGTATTGCATGCCGTCGGGCAGCTGGCTGGCATTGAGCCCGATGGTGTCGGGTTGGTGCAGATAGGTGCCCGGGATGCTAGCGGGCAGGTAGTAGAGTATGTATTGCGGCAAGCTAGGAGGATTCTGGTAGACTAGTACGTCTCCATTTTCGGCGCGCCCGGGACGTATCCCGGGTTGGGTGATGTTCAGCGGACGAATCGGTACTATCACCGGTGCCGCGGGCAGACGAATCCTCCGTGGGTTCGTCATCCCGTCGATCGTTAAGTACGCGGCCGTGTACGCAGCAATGGTGATCAAGACACCCTTGTGGATCAACTCCATCGTCGTAAGCGCGGTCGTCGACACGGGCCGGGAAAGCGCCTATTATTTGACCACCTGCGAGTTCAAATAGCGCCAGGTGAAAGAGCGAGATTGTGGTACCGAGCGATAGAAGGGCAAGGCTGGCGTAGAAAAGCATTGGGCGGGGAGGGATGGATGTGATGCGCGTGGGCAACAGCAGTGGGATGGGGGTGTGAAAATAGGATTTCGCGCTACTCGTCGGGCTAGGTCATTTTGCCAAACACCCCTCCTTCTTCATACACCTCGCAAAAACCCTCCCCGCCCCGCCCCTATCTCCCTCCATGACCAGTCCATACTCTACCGACGCTGCCAGCTTGGCGACGCGCGAGACCTCGACACCATTGCTCGCTGCGCGCGATGGATACCCCGTCGAGGGGCAGGTCCCCTGCAAGAGCATCACCGTAACAGCGACGGGTGCCGTCCCGAGCAACTGCCCGTCTACGGTGGTGATCTCCAGCGGCACGGCTGTGACGTTGACCGCTACCTCGCTTGCGAATCTGGTCGGACGGCGCGTGACGTTCGCAAGCGACGGTACCAACGCCATCGCACACGTGATCCAACTGCCCGCCAACAGTCTCTCCACGGGGCGCAGCAAAGCGACGTTCGCACTCGACGCCGAGTGCTCGATCACTTTTGCGTTTGTGAGCCTTACGCATGCTGTGATCGTAGGTTCTAATGGTACCGTAACCATCGCATAGGGTGGGTGGCTCTTTTTGTATTTCGTGCTTTCACTAGCGTTCCTCCTCTCGTCTCTCATCTTTCCCCTCTACCCCACCACATACCACCATGAGCAACCTGGCGACGACTCTGGCCATGAGCTTCCTCAAGGGGAGCATCGAAGTACTGCTGGCTGTTGGTGTATCGGGCGTGATCGAAGCTCTCTTCCCGCCGTTCTCGCCCGATACATCGCCGTGGGTCAACTTGCTCCAGGGCACTATCGAGCTGGTAGCGTATCTTCTGGTACTGGCCGCGTGTACCGAAGAGATCGGATCCATGTTGGCGCCGATGGGAATGAGTGGTGTACCGTACGGTTCGCTATTGATGCCCGTGTTGCTGGAGAATGGTCTCGCCAAGATCAACAACTTTGTCACATACATTGTGTACCGCGCCAATCAACGCAGACAGCGCATGGCTGATGCTCTCGTAGCGCCCGCAAACGCAGCTCCAGCGTCAACGCCAGTTACTACAGCATAGACCCACCCCCCACAGAATGATCGCATTAAAAAAAAAACCTAATACGAGATGATCGTTTTCATCGAGTCGCTACTACATCCCCCGTCTACCGCGTGCCAGTACTACACACAACCATGTCCACTACTCTGAACTGGGTGCTGGACTGCGCTGGGCGTTGTTTCACCAACATCTGGGGAGCCGCCATTCCGGTGTCGATCTTCTTCGAGATCACCATGGAACCGGCGCATCGCGAACAGAACCCCGTGATGGCTTTGTTGCAGGGCACGTTTGCTCTGGTGGGACATGTGATGATTGCGAGTGTCTTGGGTGCTCTACTCAACACACCTCTACCGGAGTACAGTAGCTCCGTACCGGCTCTAGCACTGGTGCCGCTCTTCCTACCGAACAGCATAGCGAAGGTGAAATACTTCCGTCGAAGTATCACGTCTCTCTTGCCAATCTGGAGTGTCGTGAGCGATACAACGGCCGAGGTAGCCAAAGCGATTATCGAGATCGATGGCGACTCTGATGGCGACTCTGATGACGGTGCCGACGCAGAGCTCAGCGACACGGAATAAAGAGGAATATTCTATGCCATATTAGTACATCACACTACCCCTCCTCCTCTGTCTCTCTCGTCATCTCTCTCTCTCTCTCTCGCTCTCTCGCCCAGCGTCTATGCGTTTCTTTCACAAACGACAAGATGGAACATACCGCCGATCCAAACGTATCTCCGCGGCAGTACGACTCGCCCGATACACCCGTCGTCAAGCTGCCGATAAACAAGCAGCGGCACAGCCCGTGGGAGGACCTGCTGATACCATCGAATGGGGAGCCGTCCGGCTGCGTGAACCGGAGCCCGACAACGACAACGACTCGTCATCGGACGACGACGACGAACACCGCCAAGACCGACGCGGCAGACACACCAAAGCCGACCTCATCCGCAAGCGTGCCGCCATGCTCGAAATCTACGAGCGAATCATGTACCCCCGCTGCACCCACTGCAACAGCGACCCACGTGACTATCCCATGGTATACGATCATGGCTATCAGACTTGTAGTGGGTGCGGCGTGGTTGCAGAAGACCACGTGTTCGATGCTTCGGGGCTACCCGGCGCGGATGACGGCAATGGTCGTCCTACTACTAGCACTTCTGATCCTCGCTTTCTTGGATCATCCCTCCTACAACCTCCTGCCGCTCCCTATCGACGAGCAAATCATGCTGCAGAGGTTCTCAAGGCTGCTCTTGATATGGATCCTCGCATCCCTCGTCGCGATATGGCAGCTATCGAAGAGGCTTCCATGGTACACTACCGAAAAGACCCTGCCAAGCGAAACCCAATCGACTACGACGCTGCAACGATTAGAGGATTTATATCCGTGCTAGGCCGCCGCAAGGCGCGCAAGTACAACGAGCGCTGGCTGCAGGTGTGGAGACACATTTGCTCGCGCTCGTACTTCGACCAGTACGGCCCGGAGTTGATGCCGAGCAAGGTGGCGCGGCATGTGTACGATCGGTACGCGGTGTTCGCCGAGGCGTTCGAGACGCTCAAGAGCGAGGAGCACCCGCTGTTCAAGCACCGCCACAACATACCGAACCTCAACACCTGCATCCGCCACATGCTGTACCTCTACGACCCCGATGCACACGCGCGATACTCGTGGTACTTCACGGGGCTGACGACTCGCGCTTCGCGTCTTGCAACCGAACTACGAATATCGGTCATCATCAAATACATGATGACGAATCCTAACAAGCAAGGATCGTTTACGTGGCATTACACCTGTCTCCTCCCTCACCAAGACATTCGTTACTACCAAGAGCACCCCGCCGACCTCACCCCCGAGATACTACTAGAAGCGCGACGATGTCAACTGCCACCGAGACGTTCTCGTCCTCGTTGCTAGAGAACAATGGGCCCACTGAGTTCATAGACCGCAGCAGCACACTGGCCGCGCCCATCGAGTTCATAGACCGCACACTGGCCGACGCCTCTGATATCACAGCGACCGCACCGCAACCCACCGTGGTGGTAAACAACGTCTCGACGTCGTGGACGTTCGCCGACCTGGTGATCGTCGGTGTCGAGTTGTACGCCGTCAGTGTGGCCGTGATGTTCGGCATGGTGCTGGTGCGCCACAACGGCGACATCAAGAAGACGATGGGGAGTTGGTTCACGTGGATCTTCTGGCCAATATCTTTACTCTTTCGACACATCACGTACGCGTACGTGAAATCACAAGCTGGTGCTCTGATGACCAACCTCCCGAAAGAGTGCAGCCAGTGGAAGCGCTTGATGTTGAACACCATGTCTCCGGGGCTCGGCAAGGAGTACTGCGCCATGATCCAGGAACTCAACCACATGAAGTCGATCACTCCGGAGGGCTCTCTACGAGGCCTTGCGAGTCCTCAGCTTCTGTGGGCGGCGAGTGTTGCGTCCGGGTGTTAGTGGCTTCTTCGCGGCTCCTGGCCTCTGCGATCCATTGCTTGAGTAAATCGAGGTTTCTCGCCATGTTGTAACGCTCTGCTTGCGCGGTAGTGAGTAGTTCCTCGCCGAACTTTTTGCGGAAGACATTGGCGTACTTGATGTTGTTGAAGAGGCGCTCGAGTTCAGTGGCCGTTTGGCCGTTGGATAGTACGGTGGGACGATCCTCCAGAAGACGCTCGATGAGTCGCTTGCTGTTCTCCAGCTGTTTACGCATATCGGACACCTCCATCGTATCCAGTGCAGCCGAGCAGCCCGTAGCAGCCATGGGCCCCTGCGTCGTAATGGCACCATAGAGCAGATTGAACTGCAGTTCGTTGCTGAGTGGCTTGAGCAGCGGCTGGAGCTCTTGAAGCGTGTCGTTCATGTTGACCAACGATGCCCAGCCTGGTGGTTGGATATCCTCTTCGTCGAGGATGGTGGTGAGCCACTTCACCAATGCATCGACTTTCTCGATGAGGACAAAAATGGGGCGGGTTTTGACCGTTCGTGTGTGCGGTATGACAGCGGCGGGCGATATTCTGGTGGTGCTGCTGCTGGTGGTGGTGGTGGTGGTGGTGGCAGCAGCGACGCGTACCTTCTTCGCGCGCGGCATGGAGGGCTTCATGGTGTATGTAATACGACGAAGTGGGGTGTAGCAAAAAGAAACAAACGAAACGAGGATATGGGGGGGGGGTTGAGTATTTTTTTACCATCCTTTAATATACAGGCCGCGCGCGCTGGTTCATCGAGTCTGCCACGATCTTGGGTTTGAAACCGTAGGCGTCGCCCAGGCTGTGCTCGTCCTTGTAGACGACGATAGTCAGCTGCACCGTACAGGAGTCGAATATCGCCGGACTGCCATCGGGCAGCAGTAGCTGGAAGTCGATGGCTGCCACGCTCGCGGGACTGCCGCTATTGACGAGTATGGGGTTCTCGCATCTGCACACAGTGTACTCACCCGTGAGCGTCAGGGGGATACAACAATCCGTGGCGCATGTGCTGGATGTGATGCGCGGCGGCATAGGCATAGGCCCCATGCGCAAGTAGTACTGCGAGTACGTCGGTGCTCCGTTGCCCATGACCGGTACGCCGCGGATGACGTATTCTCGTAGCCATACGGCGACGATGTTCTTCAGACCCGTGGACAACTGTACGCGCTGTCGCGGTTGCGTGAAGGTCAGATCCGATTGGTATTCGAAGTTCATGGCGGAGAGACTGCGAGAGAGAGCGCGCGCGCGATGCAGTATCTATTGGGGCGGTATGTACAACGAGAAAGCGGAAGTAGAGTACTAATCCCCCCTGGCACCGGTTTCATCACCCTCCTCTATCACAACCCTCCTTCTTTACCCCCACACACCGCTGTATCTATTGCCATCATGTGCGGCGATGCTATCCACGGCATGCATGCGCTCATTCTCGGGCCGCTCATCATCGCATCTACCTACTATCAATGGGACTGGGTACTATACGCGTTGGGTGGTCTCGCCATCGTATCGCATTTGATGATGATCATCACCGGCACTACAGCGAAAAGCGCGCTCAAGAACATCGCCAAGGACGCCACTGCCGCCGCCGCCGGTAGCGACAAGAGCAAGTATCTCACAGCACCAGTACGGGGCGCTGTCAAGCTGGGAAGCAAGAAGAAGTGCTCGCATTGCAGCAAATAAACACCCATGTATTACTCTCTCTCTCTCTCTCTCTCTCTCTCTCTCTCAGTAATCGGCGATGTCCTGGGTGTAGGGCGCAGTGAACTCCGAGCGCTGTGGGTGTGCTACATCGCGGCTGGAACTAGTTTGCGCCCGCAGTCGCTTCACCTCCTGTACCATCTCAGCATACGAGCGCTCTAGTTGCTCGAGCACACCCAGCGTCTTCTGGGCACTCTCCCTGCGAACGGTTTCGTACTGCTTGATCCGCGCAAAGAGGCTCGGTTCCGTGGCGGGGTACGATACATCGTAGCGCATGTCGGCAGGGGCGTGTGGGTGGCGCGGGTGGTCGTCGGCGGCGCGTCTGCGCTTGTTGCCACCGCCGCCGTTACGCTTCTCGGGAGTCTCGCCCGGATGTAGCATCGACTGTATGCCGAGCGCACTGGTGTTCCATACATCGGGATTGGGAGGGCCCTCTGTCACCCAGCCACCGAAGGCTTTACCCACCTCGTAGCCATCGACTGCGAGCGTCCAGTACAGTCTACCGGGGTTGGCCATCGACGCCGACGCGGCCTGCGTCCACTTGCTCTGGTGCGTAGCTACATGCTTCAGCTTGTGGAGCGGTAGTGATGCGCTGGCGGTAGGCGTCGACGCACTCGATATCTCGTACTCGTACATATCGTGCCTTGGAGGAAGTGGTGCGTGGTAGGAAGACGGCAAGCAAACAAAGAAGAGCGTCGGCTTGGTGGTCGTCGTCCAAGGAAAGACCCCACGAAGTGGCGGTGGAAAATGCCGCCAATTTGTTAAGCTTATGAGACCGTTGCGCGCGTATTCCGGCGTTGCTCTTGGCCTTGGTCGCGTTGCAGCTCCGTACATCGGCCGCGAGTTCGATACCCAGAACGGCTCCGAATGCCGCTGCACAGCAATTGCTCTGCCCCACTTTCGGCCCGCCGGTCACCTCCATCGCCACGCGCACCTGCACATCGGGCCGCGCATCCAGGAAGCGACGCACTTCCTGTATCAGCGCACACTTGCCCAGCAGTGCCCCGGCTGCTGCGGCCGCCATCGGACATTGCATGTTGGTCGACACGTCCCTGCCGAGCCTGGTCAGGTCTACAGTGTCGGCGTAGTACTCGCCGCTACCGGGCAGCAGCACCACCAGACCCACGTTGCGGATTCCAGGGTCCAAGCCTATGGTCAGCGGATGCTCTGGTTTTTCTGGTAAGCATCGCAGCGCGTATGCAAGCAGCTCCAAGCATGATATGCGCTCGCCGATATGCATATCCACCACGCCGAAAAACAACAACAAAACCGCACAACGACCAAATAGTACGTACGCGCGATCGAGTGCTTATGAAGTGAAAGAGATGACTGTATTGGCGGACTACTGTTTAGAAGCCCTGTTTCTCAACGCCGACCCCAGGGTGTGCCCCCCCGGCTAGTTTGCATCGTATTCACCGTTGCCGTCAGCTGCGGCGCCTGCTGCTGTTCATCATCCGTCGACTCATCGTCGGAATCAACAGGGGGCCCGTGGCCTAGAACCACGGGCCTCCCTCGCGAGAGTACGACTTTACCACCGATCTTCGCCTCGATCTCTTTCTCCCGTGTGAGCAGGGTCGCGTCGAATAGCGTCGATATCTTCCATGCATTTAACGTATAGGACTGCTGAACGTGCGCCATATACGCGTCTTTGATGGGGCCTTTGGCATAACCGTTGATCGTCTTGATCGTATTCTTGTAGGCTTGATCGGATGTCGCCATTGCTTTCTTGATTTCGGCATGCTGAGCCATGCGTCCTTGACTAGACTTGGATATAGCTTTGCGAACGAGCATCGTGTTCTTTGCTTGCTGGACCTCTGTCATATGCCTCCATTGCTCAGCTGCATGACCGAGCGCTTTGTCGATTGCTGCCTTGTTTGCTGCGTCTTGCTTTTTGGCTTGGGCGATGGCTGTATCATCTCTCTCTCTCTGTTTTTGTACCGCCTTTTGTCGTTTGTCCCTCTGTTTAGTTGCTTTATCAGCTGCCTTGTTGGGATTGTCGGTGTTGCCTGGGGTGTCTTTCACGGGACGTCTGTTGTCAGGTCTTTTAGCAGCATTAGCAATCACGGCCATCGGGTCTGCTTGAACTTGAACTCGAGCTTGAACTTGATCAGCCATAATCACTTCGGGACCGGCAGCGGGTCCACCGCCACCGCCACCGCCACCGCCACCGCCACCGCCACCGCCACCGCCACCGCCACCGCCACCACGTGCGCGTGGGTCGTCTGCGGCTAGATTCGCCATGGGTTTGTGTGTACCGCCTGTAAGCCAGCGTTTGTACAGCTCGTCTGCCGCCTGAGCACCGATCGGTGCGCGCGCATCAGCGTACATTGGCATCATGGTCACGCGTGTGGGGGGCGGAGGTTCGATGAAGCCGTCGGTGGCTCGATGAAGGGGATCGTGTCGGCGCGGAGGGTTGGTGATTTTGACGTCTGCGTTGGCTGCCAGCATTCCAGCTGCGGTATCGTCCGCGGCGTGTGGGAGGTCGAGCTGGAGGTGCCACATGAAATCTCCATCGCCCTCGTCGCGAATGCCGCGAACGCGAACCTTGTGGAGCCTCTTCTCTATTTCGGCCTGGCGATCGAAGTACGCGCGCTGGTGCTTGTACAGGTCGGGCATGATTTTGCGCGCAAACTGGTTGGTGGCGGGGTCGCTGGTGTTGAACAGCGTCGAGGCCCAGGCATCTTTGGCCAGCTGCTCGGCTTGTGCGTTCTTGGATTGGATGTAGGCAATGTCTTCGTCGGTGTAGGTCAGTGTGGCCTGCAGGCCCTGCAGGCGCATCTGTTCCTTGATGGCCATCTTGCCGTCGCGTTTGTCGGGTGCATATGCGACGCGTGGGTAGGTCTGCGGACGGTCATCGAAGCGAATCGCACCCGGTTCGTACGCGCGTTCTGCTTGCCTAGCAGCCCTTTGCTGCGAGCGCATCGTTGGCGCGGCACCGCGGATGCCCGACATGATGTGTGTGTGTGGTGTGTGTGGATACAGGTACGTGACGCATTAGAGTTATCCCCGAGAGAGGGACAAAACAGGGGGCGTGTTTTATTGCAGTAATGTAAACACCGGTGTGCAAAGTAAATGTAAACGCACTCTCTATCGTCGCTGCTGCTGCTGCAGCTGTTCCGCTGTCGGTTTCCTTGCGTACGCCGCAAACGATGCTCCAGCACGGGTTGGTGCAATTGGCATACCGTTCTCGTAGGCTTTCGTGCCTCGCGCGATGGTACCTGCTCCGTAATCTGTAACCGTAGCGCGATTGTCGGGCCTGGTCCAGGGATTGATCGCGTTGTCGGGATCCCAACCCACCGGCAACGTGTCGCCGGGGGGCGAGTGCAGGAACAGAGGGCGCGGGTTGAATAGACCACGGCTGGTGTACTGGAACGAGTTTTGGGCCCCGCCGTATGTACCCGCCAGAGGAGTAGCCAGTGTATCGGCTGTGAATCCTGCGGGGATGTGGATTTGACCGGTCTCTACGAGCCACATGAAATCGACGTCGTCTTGACCCTGTGGCCCACGCATGTTGATTGTGGTGAAGCGCGCGGCGTTGCGCATGGCTGCGTCGTAATACGCCGACTGACGCTCGTAGAAGCCGGGCAGGATCTGCTTGACAAAGTGGTTGGTGGCGGGGTCGCTGGTGTTGAACAGCGTCGATATCCAGGCATCCTTGGCCAGCTGCTCGGCTTGTGCGTTCTTGGACTGGATGTAGGCAATGTCTTCGTCGGTGTAGTTCAAGATACCCGTCATTCCCGACGCCAACATGTCGGCCTTGATGGCCATCTTGCCGTCGCGTTTGTCGGGTGCAAATGCAACGCGTGGGTAGGTCTGCGGACGGTCATCGAAGCGAATCGCACCCGGTTCGTACACGCGATCCGATTCCCTAGCAGCCTTGTGCTGCGAGCGCATCGTTGGCGCGGCACCGCGGATGCCCGACATGATGGTGTGTGTGTGTGGAGAGAGAGAGAGAGAAACGGCGATGGGTGTGGTGGTAGCGGTGTAATGTAGACGGAGAGATTCTACGACCCGGGGCGGTATGGGATATGGGGGTGTTAGATTAGGGTCTGTGTTTATTGCTACTTAGAGATCACCATGCCGTCGGCATGCGATACACGCGCGTCATCATGCCGGCGTGAGTCACTTCGTACTGCGGGATTTGCCAGTCGCCGGGGGCGACACTGGTGACACGACCGTTGTGCGCAAAGCGGTTCTTGGTGTACAGTGGGTTGTTGAGCGTGGTGGCGTACTCTTCCTCGACCCACCCGAAGCCACGGGCGGCGATCTTCGTGGCCGGGATGGGTTTCATGTCGCGACCCGGTGATACCAGTTGATTCAACACCAGCAAACCACCGGTAATTCCTAACGCCCAGAAGGCCAGAGACATTTTTGCGGGGGTGTGTTTTGCTGCGAGAGTAGATAGCTGTGTTTTTGTGCAAGAGGCCCCGTTTTTGCGCGTTCCACCGTGTTACAGTCTTGGTTCCCCGTTAGGAATTAGATACCCCCACTCCGCGGTCTCGCGCATCTCTACCCCCTCCAAATGTACACCGCAGTGATCGCTGCACTATTCGGCGGCGCGAGTATAGGGCTGTATGCTCTGTGGCATCTCGGGTACGACATCCCGGTGCTCAGCGGCATCGGTCGCTTGATCGCGCAGATTCTGTTCCCCGGCGAGAGCGACATACGCGATCTGGCGAAGCAGTTGAGCATGGATCCGCGCGACTTGACCGACAGACAGCCGTGTAACATCTGCTCGGGTATCCCGTCCACGTACACACCGACGCCCAGCGACACATGGACCGGTGCCGGTGGCGTACCGTGCAGAGAGAAAGATCGACCGGGCGTGATGTGGTACATACTGAACCCCATCGCAGCACTGGGCTGGGAGGAGACGTGTGGCAAATACGAACCGGCCGTCGTGGTTGCCAACACCACTTCGCACCTGGTGGTGAACGACTGCATGGCTGTACGTGGCCTGTTCGGCTTGGGCGAGGCCGGCATGCCACCCAAGCGCTACATCCTCAAACGCCTGTTCAACACCGACAAGATCACCGACAACATGCAGTACAACGAGGCGCTCTTCTACGACGGCTCTCCGTACCAGAGCCAACGTGCTCCCATCCACCGCGCCAGTAGCACGATCGACTACTCTGTCGATATAATGTACAAGATGAATTACAGTACCTGGCTCGCGAGCAACAACGGCCTTCGGACGACATTCATACCGCCCATGCTCAACGAGACGAAATGGGAGGAGTACAACCGCCCCGAGAATCCCGGAGCAAACATCACCCACTACTACTGGGCTCCGTCGCAGTTTGCCGTAGGCCCCCGCAAGGACGGCGATACCTTCGAGCCGTACATACTCATAGACAAGATCAAAAGCCTTACCCAAATGTTTACAGAACATATAGTGGACACCTCGCTCTACTTCTCGCTCGAGTGGTGCCCCAATGGGGTTCCTCGCAGCTTTGAATTCTGGACCGACGACCAGTATCGCGTATACATCGCTATGTTTATGCAGTGTGCATCATACTCGAGTGTCTCGACAACCGTGGGATAACAAACAACGCACATAGAGAGGGAAGAACAAAACAAAACCTAATATACCACTCTCCTACATCTCTGTTGTCCCCTCCTCCCTGCTGCACCTGTTTCTTTTGCTCCTCTCCTATTTGCCACCATGTCGTCCGATGAAGGCTACCAGAAGTACAAACCTCCACGGCATCCGCTGTTGCTCGAAAACCAGCTGCGCAACATCGTCCCCACCGAGAAGTTCATCAACGACCGCGTCTCGCGCTATCTCACATACCAGCACAACAATGCTCGATCGCCTGGCGTGGCGGCCGCCACCGCAGCCGAGTCGGTGCGTCTCGCCGTAGAGGGCCTGCGTAGCAAGATCAATACCGAGTGGGTCGACGGGTTTCGCGCGTGGCTATTGGGCAACTCCAAGTACAACACCGACCAGTACTTCACGCCATGGGGCCGCAAGCCGCTGGTGCACATCGACGGTGTGGTGGACTGGATCGACGCGGAGATCGACATGCATCACGACTTCCGCACGAAACTGCAGCTACTGTACATCGAAGGCCCCGGTGACACGCTCGAGCGCGCATATCTGTACTACAAGTTCGTCGTGTGTGGACTGGATTGGGCCGTGGCCCAAAAGCACACCGCCGGCGACGGCAAACAGTACCCTCCGTGGTTCGACCGCAAGGGTCAGATAGAGTTCCTCGACATGTACGGCGACTATCCGGGCGATGGCGCAACGGGTGGTGCCGACCACCCCGGTGGCCAGACTCAAGGAAACCCCGACGGGTCGCGTGCCGACCCACGCGACCCCGACAAAGCCGGCGATCCCGAGAGCGGTGGCTCGGGTACCGATCTCGGCGATCTGGCTCGCAGCTTCCAAGCCGGCGCTGCTGGAGACGCCGCCAGCACGCCGGATGACTCTGGGACGACTGGCCGCATGCGCGTCGCCAACGACAACAAGAAAGCCCAGGCACTCCAGACCCAGACCAACGACCGCCTGGATCGTTTGCTCCTAGAGAAGCAAAAACAGGCAGCCGAGCTAGTGAAGATGCAAAATACACTGGCTCACATCCACAGCCAGCTGGCTGAGAAGGCGCCGATCATAGTGCAACAACAAGCACAGGATCCGGCCCTCGCCCAGGCGCTGCGGACGATACAACAGACAGCCATCGATCAACACGCGCTACAGCGGCAGCACTGGGATGCTCTACAGGCGCAGGTGAAAGCCGTTCACGACGCGCAAAACACTGCTGTGGCTGCCCAAGCACAGTACAACCGCGTGGACCCCGCGCTGATCCAGCAGCTGCAAACAGCGATCGCGAACGCGCAGAGAGAGAGCGAGGCAACGCGCGCTGCAATGCTTACGCTAGCCAACGTCAGCACCAACAACACTGAGGCACTCAAAAACGCCATCGGGAACCTGAAGACCAACGTCGATGTAAACGTCGACATCCCCGAGGACCTCATGCAGAAACTGGATGATATGGTACAGCGCAGCCAGCAGACCATCGCCAGCAACAATACCACGATCGCGAGCCTAGAGCAGTATTTCACGCGTTTGGACGAAGCGACCGTCAAGTGGGCCAATGCCAATCGTACCGGTGATGCGGAGAACGCCGCCAAGCACTTTGAAGCCGCAGCTAAGAACATCAGCGCCGCGATAGCCGAGAAGATGCAGCAGCTCAACAACGAGACCCAATTGGAATACGAGGCTCGCCTAACGGATAAACTGCAAGCAGTAATGCAACAACTCGGAGGACTCGGTACCCCGCAGCAAGAGGCCAATCTCCTAATGTCCACTCGGTTGACCGAGATCCTAACCGAACTGCAGACGTCCAATGCTGCACGCTCCGAGGACGCCCAAGCAAACCTCCGTGCAATGGGTGTGCTGTCGAGTAATATCACCACAGCTCTGCTGCAACTACAAAACCAGACTTCCGTAGTCGCTACTACCACCGACCCGGAGCTCGCGCGCGCGATCACTCAGCTGTTGCAACACCAACAAGCTCTCCAGCAAGCCATCGGCAATGCGGCGTCCGCACCTACGAACGCTGCGGTGGATATTGCGCCGCTCGTCGCGGCGTTGAAGGAAGCATCCGCCGACATGCAGAAGGCGCAAGCAGCAACAACGGCAGTGGTGGCGCAAGACCCTGCCACTCAAGCGAACCTGCAAAAGATGATGGAGCTCATGCTGAGTCAAAATCAGCGTGCCGAACAGCTGCTCAGCCAGCTGCAAACCACCGCTTCACAGCCCGCCGTACTGCTGCAGGCCAATCCGATACTCGGTGAGATCGAGCTGGATAAGCTGCGCGCAATACTCTCAGAGCAGTCCACTGCTACGGTTGCCGACCTAGAGGGTCGCATGAAAACCGTGCTCGATGGTAGTCTGCAGAGCACTGCTCAGACTTCCGCTCTGCAGGCCACGGTATCGCGATTGGAGCAAGAGCGAGAAGAGGCACGTCGTACAGCGCAGACGTACCAGCAGAGAGAGGAGCAAACCAATGCACAACTTCAAGCAATGCAGCAAGCGCTAGGCGAAAAAAACGCGGTCATCACACAGCTCTCGAAGGCTCAGCAAGAACACGAGGCAGCAAAACAACAAACAACGGCTCTCCGCGACGAAATCACCTCTGCCAAAGCGCTACTGGAGAACAGCAACAGTACCGTAGTGAAACTCCAGCAAGAAATCGAGCAATTTCATCGTGATGCGGTATTGGATGAAGTACGTGTCGAGTTACTCGCCAAGGCCGAGACACACCTACGCAAAGAACAAGCCAAAGTCGCGGAGCTCAATGCCACGCTCTCCAGCAAAGAGTCGGAGTTGGAGGCAGAGAGTATAAGACGACGAAGTCGAGACGCGGAAATCACGAGACTAAAACGCCAGGCGCAAGAATCCGAAACGGCAAACAACAGCACGGTTCTTGCGCTGCAAAGTCAACTGGCCAAGCTACAGGGCGAGGCCCAAGTGTGGCAGGCAGACTACACGACTCAACGCCAGACGCTGATGGAATCGCTAGCGGAGCTACGTAAGCAGCAAGGCCAGCTGCAGGTAGCAGCCCAGGCCATCGAGAACAAGATGGATACCGCTCCAACGCCAGTGGTCCGCGATGCAAACGCCAAGAAGGTCCAAAAGCAACTCGTCGCCAAACAGCAACAAATCATGAGGCTAGAGGCTGAGCTGGATGCATCGCGAGCTGCACACACTGCCAAGGATACGGATCACAATAACCGGGTTCTCCAGCTACAGCAGGAAATGACCCACTACAACGGCATTCTCACTAATCTACAAACACAAGTCATCGACTTGGAGAGGCAAAAAACGACTCTCTCCCAGCAAGCACGAGAGGCGCAAGAGAAGCAAGCCGAGCTGGATAACGAGCTGGCAGCACAGAGAGCGCAGCTGAGGCGCGCGGAGCAGGAGAAACAACTAATCGCCAAAGCCGCTCTGCGGTCGACCGAGGAGTTCGAGAATAACAAGAAGACACGCAAGGCGCTGGAGCAGGCGAAGATCCAAGCCGAGGCGTACCAGACGCTGCTGAAACAAGCTGAAGACGCGGTCAAACATGGCTCCTCCGTCCCAGCGCTTGACGCCCAACACAACACGAAGGCGGCAAAGGAGTACGTCGATACGACGCTCGCCAGCAGCAAGGACACGGTCCAGCAGGCTGGCCAAGCAGTTCTGCAAGGCGCTTCTGAATCAAGTACCACGCTTACGAGCGCGACCGAGGAGCTGCAGAAACTGAGCGCGCTTAACTCACATCTCTCAACCGTCCAGAGAGATATGATCAGCAAGGCGCCCGATGCTGGCAGTGTGGTGACTATCACTCGAAACCTGGCGCTCGATGTAGCAAGCCATCGCGACGGCGATGCAATCGCCAAGGTTCTGACTGCGGCCGACCATGCTATGGTCAGCTTGCAAAGCACACAAGCGCAAGCGACCAGGACGCGCGAGGGCTACGAGGGCACGATGTTGGGTGCCGCCGACGTCACCGCTGCGATTGGCAGGAACTATGAAGCATTCATCACGGAGTCAAGCAAGATGGGCACGTTCAGTATGGGCCCTGCCCCTCTACTAGCGCTCAATGCAATGAACCTCGATGATGCAACAGCAATGCTGGAAGCGAAAGTTTATCGGTACAGAGACTCCCCATTAACGGGCACGCTACACGCCGCTATCCAGGCAGCGAACCAGGAGCAGCGTAACGTTGCTCAGTACTCGGAGGATGCTCGGACAAGATACGAAGGGCACGTGCAGTACTTGAGTGCCATGGAGCGTATTCTCGAAGACTACTACTATACTGCAGCCGAAGATACTGGGAGAGCAGAGTACGCCAGAAGGGTGGCCGAGGACGCTAAGAAAAACAAACATGCCTCCACTCCGCCGGAGGGCCCCTCCGAGTACGACTACGACCGAGGCGTCGATCAAGAGTCCGATGATGCCTGGGAGGGCCAACACCCGGTAAAGGGATGGCACATCGCCCGCGAGGACCCCGACCCCATGATAGAGGAGGGTGAAACCCCAGAGGAGCACCAGAAACGTATAGCCGAGATGCGGAAAGTGAAATACTCGACCGCGGAGGAGGCTGCTGAGGAGGAAGAGCATGAGGCGCACTATGCCCATTATGTAAACTACGAAGGCAAGCCTATATCCCGCGCTGACGCCGTGCGGCAAGCCATAAGTGAATTGCAAAAATGGGACCCTGTGGCTGCGAGTGCGCACATGCTATGGGGGGCATTCAATCCTGGTCTGGACCAGGATTTCCACAAATTAATGTACGACCAAAAACTCGCTAAGCTCCCAGAAGCTCTCAAGTACCGCAGACTCGACGAGCTACCCGACCGATCCGAGTACCACAGATTCGACGAGCTACACGACCGACCGATAGTTAATCATACCGAGAGAAAACCGATGGAAGAGGTTTCCATGTGGATGCGCACCTTGGACAATTCGATCGACACCATACTGAATCAAATGCGAGAAAACAAGACCGGACTATGGCCGCTACTGCACGTAATGTCGGTCACCGCGGACGCTCCATTGTACGACGTATTCATGGAGCGTTTTATGGTAAAGTATTCCAGCGCCGCGGATATGAGCATAGATGAGGATCTGACCCAACTGAGCAGCATGACGCAAATAGCCCAGCAACGCATTGGAGCGTACAACGCCGCCCTCGATACCGAGGAAAAAATCAAGGCTAATATGCCCCTTGTGGCCGCACAGCTTACGGATGAGGCTTTGAATGCAAGAATCGCGAACGTGGCCACGGACTTCAACCCTGCTGAATTGATAGCCACGGGGTACTTGGGCGGTCCGGGTGCACCCGTGATGGCGATATTCGAAACCAATGCACTCGAGGCTGTACTGCAGAGCGAGGGCGGCTTGTCGCTGGACGAAGCGACTGAGCTTACGGCTGCGCTACAGCTGTATGCAAATTACATACAGCTGGCTACTACGAATGACCTATCACACGATATCCCGATGGCCCAGTACGGCGCGCTCTCTGGCAAGGTGTCCGTGGAGAACGCGGTAAACATACTGGCGTACTTGCAGTACCAGCTGAACAAGCATACGGGCGTAGCAACGTTCAATGTCGGCATGAATTCGTTTGCGAGGGAGATCGCTATGATTAGTAATCAGGATCCCAAGGCATATGCTAGCTTTGTAAGGGGGATCATGCAATCGAAGCGAGATACAAAGGACGATATTTCCACCGATACGGCAGAGTATATACGCGGTGCATTGAAGTATATGCTACCGAAGCGTGTGCATTTGGCCTCCTGAAGGGGGCTGCTTGTATTGTTGGCGTCATTAATACATGGAGGAAAACCTAATATTTACAGTCCATACCTTGCCATTCTTCACTTTACCTGCTCCTTGTTGTCACTCACTTGCTAAAACATGGCTACCACCGGCGAGAGTACGTCAGTGGCGGATGATATCATGGTAGTGCCGACGGAAGCTGAACGCACGCGTAAGCGCAACGAGCGTAGACACCAGGAGATTCTACCGTCTCGCCACCAGGCGGTACGCCAAGCGAGCACTGTGAAGATGCAGGACACGCTGCGTCGTGCAGCGCTCAAGAACGCAGCGATGCAGGCCAGTGCAGGTGCCGAGAGCTCGACCTATGCTATGAGCGGCGACGTGATGGTGACCACCCCACACGAAAGTGCGCCGCTTCCGACTACCTGGGAGTGGTTAATGGGACTGCCGTGGGCTACTTGGGCTACGCAAGCGGCGGTCTACGCCATAGGATTCACACTTGCTGTGGTGGTTTGGCGTTACGTGGGGCGTTTGCTGGAATCGAGCACCGACCATGCGGCAGCGCTGGTATCGCGCGGTGCTATGGAACTAGACGCATTAGCGAGAAGTGCAGGGGCAGAGGGTATACCTATATCTACATGGCAGTCGTTGCATGACCATGCGGCTCCTGCTGACTTTATGGCATTCCGCAATGCTGTAGCTCAATTCGCTACATCGTCTGGCGGTATCTAATAGAGCACATGTATGTACACGTAGGAAGCACACACAGAGATAGCCCAACATGCGCAGAGCACACTATATGACGTTGCACAATGCTGATTTGCCGCTACCCTTGACGGCAGCTACCATAGCTCCCAATGGCTACAGACGCGAGTATCCGCCGGAGCATATGGACCGCAAGGATCGAGTACTGCCGCGTAGTACACCCATTGAATTGCAACAACGCGACGGTAACTATGGCCGCGTAGCAGCGACATTGCAGGCGTTAGCACGCGGCGTAGCAGTGACCTACAGTCAGATTCAGCGTTAGCACTCTCCCATACCATGCTTAACCCTAAGGGCGACAACCCTAAACCCTAATTCCACTAAAAGTCGGCCCCCTTTGTATATACAGTGTCTCATATAAGTGGGTGGGCTTTTCTATAGAAAAAGTGGAAAGCGCGGGAAAATGAAAAAGCGCGGGAAAATGGGGGCGCTAAAAATTACCCCTCCTGCAGGTATATGTAAATCGTGCGATGGTGAAAAAAGGGTTTATTCTTGTATATGGGTATACTGCCGCATAGTGATGGAAAACTAAAAAAAAAAATATATACATTGAAAATGCATGTGCGCTGAAAATTACCCCTCA
>Ga0210043_1000469_pt1 | contig 42650 bp, 56 predicted proteins | sample CryGeymet201501t_FD_183990 | JGI IMG/M metagenome (GOLD analysis project Ga0210043, IMG submission 183990) | Groundwater microbial communities from Crystal Geyser aquifers in Utah, USA - Crystal Geyser metaG 2015-01t (SPAdes) (version 2) | ecosystem: Environmental > Aquatic > Deep subsurface >... | reverse complement strand
AGGGTAAGAACGTTCTGTTTCGTCAATGTACTCTTGCCAACCGTCAATGCAACCTTGCTTGTACGCTTCTGGTATAGGATCAATTTCTTCTGGACCAACTTTACCGTAGAAGAGTGCTTTCTTAGCTATATCAGTTACCATTGCAAGTTCTAAGAGTTGTTTCAACAGTCCTCCTACCCTTCCAGCTGGGACCAAATCCTTATGGAAGTCCTTAGATGAGAGTGTATCAACGAACTTGTTGTATTCTGCTGTTTCGATAGATGGTTTATTCATGTTACGTCCTTTCTGTTTAAGTTAAGTTGTATTAGTCGTTGTTTAATCTTCGCTCCTTCAATATGGTTTTGAGTTCTGTGACTATGCGGCGGCCAAAGTCATCTGACTTGAGAATGCGGAAACCTTTGGCGAACTCATCATAACCAAAAGCATCCAGCAACCGCGCACACTCTTCCCGCTCCCGAGCGTCGGGGTCTTGATTGTTCTTGGCGATTTCTTTTGCGAGTTCTCGGATGGCCTCCTGTAAAGCGCTAGAGCAGACGCTTTGCGCCTTTGCCCAATCATCCCAGCCACACCGCCGCGCCGCTTCATCCAGCACCCATTGTGGCGGGCCGTAGAACGGATGGTCAGCACGGAAGCGGTAATAAGGCAATGTACGGGTCCATGCACAGTTTCTTGCTTCCCATATACGACCTCCAGAGTTTTTCGTCTGCACCGGCTCATTATCAGCCACGCCCTCTGGCCGCTTGCCAGTTCCGGCGAACCAGTCGCCCCATTTGTTATCATCTACTGACATAGTGGATTACTCCTTGCTATATAGGTTACAATCTTAGTTGCTTTACTTACTGGAACATCATCTTGCACAATGAGACAGTTCACACGTTCTGAACCATTCATTGTAGTAGGATTGTGCTTAGCAAGCGTCTGTGTAGCGGATCGAACATCATCTTCTGTAATGCCGAACGCTTTAAGTTGTGTTATGGAATGTGAGGTCATTTTAGTTGCTCCTTTACCCATGCTATGCGCTCTTCGTCAAGGTGTTGTATTGCAGCGAAGGCTCTATAAGAATAATTAGCTGTTCCAAAAGGATAAGTAGCATCGTTAAACATAGAACACAGTTCTATATTAAGATCAGTCTTTGTGATGCCTTTCGTAGAGAACAAATCAACTTTACTATAATTTTCTACATTATTACAAAGTCCTAGTACTCTGCTATAAGGTTTTTCATGTGGTGCGCCATCTTCAACCCAATCTAACCATGATTGTAGGTAGTCACGAAGTTCGTTTGATATTTGATTAGTCATGGCAAGATTATCCCTTCTGCAATTAAGTGCTGTGCACCACGACCAAATGAACCTTGTAGCTTATAGGCAAGTCCAGTGTCATGTAAGTATTGCCAAGCAGCAGTTATCTCAGCTTTAGGATCGTCTGATACAGGGTCTACAAAACCTTCTGCAAGTCCTGTAGCTTTGTAATCATCCATCTTGTAGCCGTTGCCTCGTTCGTTAGGCCAATCTAAGTAAGTCATGTTAAGTCCTTTCTAGTTTATTCGTGTTAGTCTAATAGTTCAGATACTCCGCCAGAAGCAGATACCCACACCATACTTAATGTCTTAGGTTTGTAAGCATGGATATATTCACCAAACTTTACTACAACCCTACCAGTATCTTTCACCCTTTTAGGAGCACTAGCAGCTTCAACAGTTACAACTATATCTTGTAGTGTAGGAGACAAATCTACTTCATCACCTTCCTCTACAGGTGCAGCTATAACACTACCTATAGTATAGTGAAGGGTCCAGCCGTTATCTGTGATTATAACCATGTTAAGCCTCCTTTATTATAGCATTGAGTTCACCCTTAATCCGTCTAGCCGTCTCACCACGCCATGAACCTGCATTAGACAAGAAATACAACACAACAGACTTAGCACTGTCTGCGTAGTAATTGTCTTTAATTGAGTTAAGGGAGTGCATAGCATCAAGATACGGCTTTGCATAAGGTGAAACTTTAGCCCAATCGACTGTGATTTCACGTGCAATGGTTTGCAATGATCTATGAGAAGTCATGTTAAGTCCTTTCAGGAGTTAAGTTTTAGGTAAGAGACACTATCAGCGTCTATTCTTGTTGTAGCACAAAACATGCCTTAAGTCAAGTGGACCACAAAAGCTTATAACCTAGAGTTTAGAGATTGTGTAGCAAAATGCAACTAGAATATAGCCTGTTGCTGCTAGATAGAAGGGAAAGCATTTAATTAATTAATGTTGCATCACCGTTTCGTGAAGCTGTCTAATTCATGTTTAGGGTGTAGCCAATCAATTTAGTTTGAGTATCGCAAAGAACATAAACCACGTTTACTATAAGCACAAAAAAGCCCTGCTAACCGATTGGCTAACAGGGCTGCAATGTTAGCAGGGTTTAAGCTGCAATAGTTTCGAGTTCCTCACTGTCCATAGGGTCAGCTTCAAAGATTGCCGCAATCTGCTGCTGCAAAAGAAACAGGCTCTTGCGGTTCTGATCGGTCAACGCAACATCGCTTTCGTCACTGTTCACGATCGTTCCCAGTTCCTTGTTCAAGAAAGCGATACTATCCTTAAGGGACTTGGCAGGAGCTACCTTGCTCTTACTGTTGCGCTTCGCGGTTTGCATCTTGCCATCTTCGCGCAACACCTTTTCGCTACGTTTCAGCAGGGCATTAAGCGAACGTCCTTCCTTCCTATCCATAGGGATAAGCTTGTCAGCGACCGCCTCGTATTGCATTTTAGCAATCTCGCTAGCGTCAGCACTAGGAGCGGGATGGAAAGCGCCAAAGGGAACAGCGAGTGAACCCTTAACGATAGCGCAATCAGCACCGACATGGCGGAGATAATGGACCATAGTCATAGCACGCCGGATGCAAGTGTTCTGTGCTGGTGACAACTCGTCAATGCCAAAGAATTGCTTGGCAAATGCAGCGAGACGTTGGCCATTGGCCTTGCTATCACTCTTACCATTCTCGCTTGGAATAGGAGTGAACAAGTCATCAATGGTTGCTGTCACTAGTTCGTCTTGTTCAGTAGGTGTGCCATCCTTATCTGTCTTTCTAATAACAGCATAGTCAAATTCAAAGACGTTATAGCCATCGTGCATAGACACAACAGCGAGAGCCAAGCCCTTTTCTGTCTGATTATCAGCACTGGTCAAAGCCTTACCAGCTTGTGCAGCAGTTTCGATATATTCTGGTATGTTCTTAGTCATAAGTAAAAGTCCTTTATTTAAGTTATCAAACTACACTATTGTTGTTTGATATGTAATATATACACTATACTAACGCTTAAGTCAAATCACCGCCTTTCTATTAAGTAACTAACAGCAATACAGCTTATCAATATAAACCATACTACTATAACTATGTTGCGGATTAGTTCTGTGTCATTCATGTTAAGCTTTCCCTTCTAAATAATGTTCAGGGTAATTAACAACCAACCAATCATAAGCCTGTTGCTCTGTCTCGAAATTGTCAGCGATTGTTATGCCATAGTCACCTATATACCAATAACCCATAACTTCGTTGTATCTAGGCTGCATAAGTTTTGTTTCATTAGCCATATTATTAAGTCCTTCTAGTTAGTGCAGCTTAGTGTTGTATTAGATTAACACAGTGCTGGAGTGACGCCGCTCAAAGCGACTATGATCTAACTACGCTACATCGTCACTTAATGCAACCACTATCTGTTACACAACAGCACAAACCCAAAACAACCGTGATCCAAAAACATATTAGGTGCAGCTTAACACGTGTTACGGCACGGCAGTCTCTTAACACGTGTTAGCATGTCGTTACGTGTGTGATCGTGCACGTTACCTAGTAGCTAGACCCCCCTAGCCCCCCGGTTGAAATTAAAAGTGGGGTGTAGTGGGGTTTGGGATGGTGTGCAATAAGGTCAACCCCTCCATTATCTCTCTAATAAACTTAGCTGCGTATAAACATGCTAACTAATCTAATCTAAACATACCTAAGCTGTAGCGTGCTCTATATAAATGTTAGTAGTTGTTACGTGGTGTAGTTAAGAGATTGTAAGAGTAACGAAACATAGTTAAAGGGTAATGGGATACGCCGACTATTCCTAACGGCCTAGTCGGGGAAGTGAATAAATATAAAAAAGGGGCTTGACAGCTTATTTTCTCGCGGTATAATAGGTTAGGAACCTAAACGACCCCCCAACAAGTAAGACAAGTTTGGGTCACACTGCACACAAATACATCACATATATAAAGGTACATATATTATGTCTTATTCTGGCTTATTTAACGACAACAATCCTGCTGGCTACTCTCTATTAGTTAATAAAACACCTGCACGTAATCGTATTAAGATACTTATGCAGAAGCAAGGCTTTCGTGAGATTAAGGAGTTGTTCGATACTCTTATTGGTGCTGCTAGTGGTGATACTGCTGCTAAAACATTCGCAAGAGTTAAGGATGAAGTCGGTGCAGTTGGAGGCGGTCTTAGAGAGATTGAAACTGTAGAAGTCATTAATAGAGCCACAACTGCTGATGATATAACACTTCTTAAGGAGTTTACGGCTGCTGTACCTACTAATACGACATTCGTAGCTGATCTTAGTGGCAATGGTGGTGGTGCAGCTTCTTAATAAGGATTAGTCATGCCTTCACTTCAAGAAGCACTCACTAATAACAAAGTCAAAACAGGTAGTACAGGTAAACTACGTTATAATGACTTAGCACCTACTGTTACTGCTGACAACGTTACTAATACGTTTACTACATCTACAGTTGATCCTTCTATACAAACAACAGCTATAGCAGAGTCACTAAGAGGCAAAGTAACTGATCCTGACGCTGTAGCTGAACAACTTGCTACTGTTAAGACAGAGGAAGAGGCTGCTGCTGTATTAAATGCCAACGGTGCAGATGCAAGCTTACTTAACGACCTGTTGCCTTTTATATTAGGGGGAGCAGGTCTTGCTGTAGGTGGACTAGCACTTAAGGAAGTCTTAGCTAAACGTAAGAAATCTAAACCAACTATAGGTGGTGCTAAGAACGATCCCCCTCATGGTCCAGGTGCTAATGGTTCAGACAGTTCTATAGTTAAGGCTAGAGTAACTAATAAGAAACCTAGCACTGTAGACGGTAGAGTTATAGAAGGTAAAGTTACACGTATTACAGATGGTACAGCCTCAGTACAACCTAAACAGATCACTACAGACATAATGTCAGATGATAAAGCTATGACAGACTTGCAACGAGTTCTTATGAACATGGGTAAAGTTGGACAACGTAAAGGCAAGATTAAATGAGTCTGGCTGAAACCAATGAACCCTTACGTCTAGCAGACGGTACACTGATTGATCCTAGCACTGGTAAAGTAGCTAGTAATGTTAATGCTATGTTTATAGAGATACCTAGTGAGAAGAAAGCACAACAGATTGTAGCTAAGACTAGGCGTACAATAAATGATCTTCCTGTACCTCCTAAACAAAGCAATACTCTCGCTGTAATAGCTTTTTACTCATTATATGGTTTTACAGACGATCAAACTGCAATTGCTCTTAACACAACCAAAGAGATTGTAGAGAGAACTAAGAACACTAAGAGTTATAAAGACCTGCTTCAAGCTGCACAAGACACATTCCAACACCAAGCAGAAGATGAAGTTAGAGCATTAATACAAGCTAATGCAATAGCTGCTGCTTCTAAGATCATTGAACATGCTAGAGACGGTGATGATGTATTGTCATTCAAAGCTTCGCAAGATATACTTGATCGTGCAGGACATAGACCAGTAGACAAAGTACAGATTGATATGCAAAGTATGCAGACTCTTAACATCGTTTACACGAAACAAGAAGATGCTCCTGAATTGATAGAAGCAGAATTTAAGGAATTAGAAGATGCTAGTAACAGTTGATCTTAGTGGTAATGGTAAGGGTGTAGGCTTTACTAGTCGCAACAAAGTGTCGCAAGAACTTGAAGGTGTAGGTAGGACTGCATCTGCACAGATGTATGGTAACTTCAATTTTAGTCTTGGAGGAACTTTTGATGCAACTGTAAGACTAGAAAAGTCATACGATCAAGGAACAACTTGGGCACCTGTAACTGCTAATGCTTCAGAAATAGAATTTACAGAGCCTTGTGAAGAATTATTTACAGAACCCGAAGTTGGTGTAGTATATAGCTGGAATTGTACATCTTATACATCTGGAACAATTAATGCGAGGATCAGTCAATGAGTGTTGATAAGTCTCTCAAGAGAAAGTTCTTTGGGGCTATTGATCCTAGAAGCAGACTGATTGCAGGATTGAAAGCTTCAACTGCCAGTGTAGAAACTTTGGTAGGTGCTTCTTTACTAACAGGACATTTAGGTACGTTTACAGGCACAACTATTACTGATAATTCCTCTGTTAAAACTGCTCTACAAGAGTTAGAAACTGCTGTAGAAGGTATAGCATCTAGTGGTAGTGATTTACCTGTTGCAAACCTTGCTGCACTTAAAGCTGCTCCATTATCAGATAAGATTAAGCTTCTAGATGGTAGAATATATGTTGCTGATGAAAGTCAGAATTTTACCGGCCTTGCTGATGATGATCTTGTAGTTGAACAAGACGATACAGCATTGTCTGCTGGTGCGTGGCGTTTGCTTGGTGGCAAAGCTGTCACATTCAATCAACAGTCAGAGTGGGTCCATGCAGGCAACATTTCAGGTACAACATTAGAAATAACCTTTTTAGCATGGGGTACTATTCGTGTTGGTGATGCCTTAGGAGGTGTTGGAGTAACCGAAGGTACAACGATTACAGGGCTTGGTACAGGTACAGGAGGACTTGGAACCTACACCATAAGCAACTCGCATACGATTGCATCACTAGCTTTCTTCAACGGTACTTATCAGTTTAAGCCTCAACGCTTAATGAACATCGTAGTAGGGGAAAGTAACCGTAATGTACTAGATTTTGAAGGAGCAACATTTACAGAAAAGCTTCAAAATGGTGTTGATAATGTACCAATAGGTTCTCGCTTAGTTATTCCTACTCCTGGAATAAATGCCTTTACCATTACTGACACAATTAACATAAACCGTCAAATTAGTCTCTACCATGAAGGGCGTGGAATTGGCTGCACCCTTGACGGTGGAAACACTGATTACGTTTTTGAGATTAATATAACTGACATTGAAAATACTGACAGCCGAGGTCTAAAAATTGAAGGCTTACGTGCTTTTCTTAATACTGGTGGTGGTATGGGCATTATCCGGCTTAACAATAACAGCCCGAATGTCGGTAACAATGGCCCCATTCTTGAAAAGCTAGTTGTTTCAGGACATGATGTAGGTGGTGATCCATCTTCGTCATCTGGTTTTGCCATTCGCATTGATGGGTTTTCTACACATCACCCAACGGTTCAGAATTGTGCTAGCATTGTTGGCGGCATTGGTTTATTCTGTTCTGATGGTCCTAAGATACTTAATAATCTTGTTGGTGGTTTTAGCTGCTTTATATTTGCAGAAATGTCGCCGGGTGCTTTTAGAACAACGATTGCAGACAATCTTGGACAGACTCGTGATGGCTTTGCTTGGATTAAAGCTGGTAGTCAGTGGGACTTTATTCGCAATCAGATTGAACAAACTACCTCGGCGAACACGAACACTTATGGTGCTTCTATCGTCGTTGATGGTGATGTTGATAATGAACCTCGCGATATTATATTCCACTCAAACAACTTTGGTGGTGGCACTAATCAAGTAGTTCCAATTCACTTACAAGCTAATTGTTCTCACGTTAAAATTGCCGATGATAATGTTTTTTACCAAGGCACTGCTAATCTTGATGTGCGGATTGCAAACAGTACAGTAAAAGATACCTACTTTAGTCCAAGGAACAGTTTCCGAGGAGATCGAACCGATGTTTTTGGTACTGCCATAAATCCAAATCAAGCATCGTTTACAGGCGAAATTGCTGGAACAGTTCTTACAATTACTGCGATAACAATAGATCATTATGTCTTTGTCGGAGATAGTATCTTTGATACTGGTGGTAATCCAATGGGGACTATTACTTCGTTCGGTACAGGTACAGGACAGACAGGTACTTACAACATGAGTGCTTCCAATACAGAAGCTTCCCAAGCTATGACTTCTTTTAGCAGCTTTGCACGTTCACAACCTCTTAACGGTTTTGACCACCGCTTGCTACAAAATATCGAAGATGCAGGAACAGGTGGAATAGGTATTATTAAGACTGCTGATGATATAACTTTGTCTAATGGTTGGACTGCATCTAGTGATTTCTGTTTCTGGAAAGAGCCAAACGGTGACTTGTGTTTTGACGGACAATTGATAGCAGGAACGGTTACAGGTGGTACAACCATTACTACATTGCCAGAAGGTTACAAGCCAAAAATTGTGCGGTTCCTTCGACCATTTGACTCAAATAATCTTAATAATGCAACACTGTATCTAAATCCAACAGGTGTTGTTTCAGTTCAAGCAGTTACCGCAGGTGCAACTTGTGAAATGGCTGATGTACGTGTTGCTGTTAAAACTACTGCCAACTACTTACCTGGAGCTTAATGTGGCTGTAGAATACAAAATAAAGCCAAACAGCTTACATGATAAGTTTCAAAAGTCTCATGCTAAGATACAAATCTTTGGCGGTGGTTTTGGTAATGGCAAGTCTGCTGCTTTGTGTATTAAAACACTTGCTATAGCTAAGGATTATCCTAAAGCTAACATTCTACTTGCACGTAGTACCTTCCCTAAGCTTAATGATACGTTGAGAGTTGAGTTTAAGAAGTGGTGCCCCAAAGGTTGGATTAAACGTGATGTTAATTCAGGTGGCCAAAACATTATAGAACTAATCAACGGTACAACAATCAACTTTAGGTACGTAGCACAACAAGGTAAAGGGAATGAAAGTTCTACATCTAACTTGCTGTCTGCTACTTACGACTTGATTGTTGTAGACCAAGTTGAAGATCCTGAAATAACTTATAAAGACTTTTTAGACTTACTTGGTCGTATGCGTGGTAGTGCAGCTTATGCAGGTGATGATCCTACTATGCCTTCTAGTGGGCCACGTATGATGCTACTTGCATGTAACCCTACACGTAATTGGGTTTATAAGAAGCTAGTAAAACCTCTACAAGACTTAGAGAATGGAATTAAAAATCCTGACCTCTTAGTTGATGAAGAAGGTGGACCTATTATACATCTGTTTGAAGGCAGCACTTACGAGAATGAAGCTAACCTTCCAGAAGATTTTATTAAGATGCAGGAAGCTGCTTATACTGGACAGATGCGTGATAGGTATTTGTTGGGCAAGTGGGGAGCCTTTGAAGGTCTTGTTCATCCATCTTATGACCCTGCTGTACACATGCTAGATCAAGATGTAATAGAAGATTACTACGAGAGACTAGAACGCGATGGGTTCAAACCTACACTAGTAGAAGCATACGATCACGGCCTTGCACAACAAGCATGTTACTTGCAAGGTTTTGTAGATCAGTCAGGCAACGTATTTTGGTTCAGAGGATTGTACGAGAAAGAAATGCTCATTAGTGATATAGCTAAAGAGATTAAACGGTTTAGGAAAAAGACTGAACAGCTTTCTATACACTCTCTAGAGTTTCCTAGAGTATTAGCCGATCCAGCATTGTTCAAGCGTACTGCTGGTAAACATGTTGTAGGTGTTACAGTTGCAGGACTGTTTAGAGACGAAGGAATTGCATTTACTAAAGCAAGCAATACAATCATTACAGGCATTGCTAAAGTGAACAGTTACTTGAACATTGACACAGTAGCTAGACACCCTATAACTCTTGCTCTTGGTTCTCCTAAGATGTTCTTTTCTAATGACCTTACATTTATAGATGAAGAGATTACAGATTACTTCTGGAAAAAAGACATGGATGCAGAATATACAGAAGCACCTGTAGATCGTAGAGACCATGCTATGAATACTATAAAGTATGGATTGACTAACCGTCCAAGGATTGCACAGTTTATACATAGGAGTGATAAGCTTCCTAACAGACTACTAAGATGGTCAGAGTTTCCCGATCAAAAACAAACAATAGATAAGAGAGGGCACAGACATGCCGCTTGAAGGTAATGAAGAAGCTGTAGCAAACAATCCAAACTTGGCAGCATCACTTAAAGAGTTTGATGTAAGCTTTGACAACAAGAACAAAAAGAAAGATGTACCTATCTATAAAAAGATTGGTGACAGTAAGGTTCCTGTAAGTAAAGCTACTGGCATGTTGTGGAAGGGTAGACAACAACAAGGAATGAAGCATCGCAGTTCTGCTAAGGACGCTTGGGATGAAACCATTCGTTATTACAACAACGATCAACAATCCCATAGAACTACAGGTCAAGAAGATCGTAGCGGCAACAAGCTATATGCTAAAAGGTTGAATAATAACTATACAGAGACAGAGAACTTTGTATTCTCTAACTGTAGTATTATGGTTCCTATGTTGTATGCTAAAAACCCTGACATTGCTATTGTAGACAATATAGAAGATAACAAACCCTATTGTGAAATGTTAGAACGTCTCGGTGACAAACTTATGGAAATGAAGGACAAGCCAGGCATTAATCTCAAGACTAAGATGCGTAAGACCATTCTTATTGCACTACTTACAAACTCTGCTTACATGCGTATTGGGTTTACTAAGAAGAAAGATAGTCTAGAAGCTGGCTTTGCTGAACTACAAACTCTAGCATTGAAACTAGAGAAAGCTAAAGACAAGAAAGAGATTGTAGAGATTGAAGGACAGTTGCAAGCATTAGAAGAAAAGATTTCTATGCTAGATAAAGGTGGTCCTTGGGCTACAGTCATGCTTCCTCATCGTATTGTAACTGATCCTGCTAACTTGGACCCTGATCCTGCTGCTGGTAACTGGATAATGGAAGCAGATTACCTTCCTACCAGTTATCTAGAGGCTGTATATGGTGAACGAGACGAAGCTAGTGGAGAGATTAGATCAGTTTACAAACCTACCCATGTATTGAGTACAGAACACAATGATGAGAATAGTCTTGATGATACTGTAAACAACTTTGTAGCTATTAAAGAAGCTGATACTGATAGCATGACAGCTAAACAAAATGGGTATGACAACCCAACAGCTTTTAAGTATGGTAGCTATACTAAAGTATGGTATGTATGGGACAAAATCACTAGACGCATTCTAATGTTCAGCGACAACAATTGGGACTGGCCTATTTGGGTTTGGGATGACTTCCTTAACCTCCCAAGGTTCTTCCCTTACTTTAGGTTGTGGTTCCATGAGAGTCCAGATGACAGTAACCCTAAAGGTGAAGTTACATACTACTTAGACCAGCAAGATGCTATCAATGAAATTAACGACGAAGTTCGTAGAGGTAGAGCGTGGGCCAAGCGTAATGTGTTTTACAACAAACGTGCTATCTCACAAGATGATGTAGAAGCAGTGCTTAAAGGTGACGATGGAACAGCTAGAGGGATTGATCTAGAAGATGGTCAAACTCTTAATGATGCTATCATGTCTATCACTCCACCAGCACTTAAGTTTCCAGAACTGTTCAATACAGAAAGTAAGATAGCTGCTATCAATCGTATCTCTGGTCTTAATGAAGCTTCTAGAGGGGGACAGTACAAGACTAATACGAATACTAGTGCTGTAGAAGATTACAGAGCCGTAATGGATATTCGTACTAATGAACGTATTGATTTGATAGAGGACTTCATAGGTGATGTAATGCGTAACATACTCATGTTATGTGTTATGAATTGGGAACAAGAAGATGTTGCAGAGATTATAGGTGTTGATCTTGCAGAGTACTGGAAACAGATACTTGATCCTAGAGACTTAATCAAAACCTTTGTCAACTGTCGTGTAGTTGGTGGTTCTAGTAACAAACCTACTGCTAAGGAACTTAAAGCACTTGCTATTGAACTCGGTCAGATACTTGGTCAGTTTGCAAATGCAAGTCCTGCTATTGTAATTGTAATGCTTAAGATGCTTGAAGAAAGCTTCAAAGGTCAATTCATCATTAGTGATGATGATTGGGCAATGATTAAAGACACTATGATGCAGGCATTGAACAAAGCAGGTTCAGGACAAGAAGGACAACCACAACAAGCAGGAGGACAACAGGAAGGGCAGGAAGACCCTAAAACAGAGATAGCTGCTAGAATTGCTAACTTGCCACCAGAAGGACAAGCATCACTGCAAGAAATGGTAGACCAAGGTGCGCCACCAGCAGAAGCATTAGCAGCCATTGAACAAGAACTACAAGCACAACAACAGTAAGTAAGGACCAATATAATGAACTTAGATGATCTTAAAGAAGAAGAACAGAAAGAACCTACACAAGAGGAAAACATTCAGAGTGCTATTGATGAAGCTTTGAACGCTCCCGAAGATCAGATTGAAGATGATACAGTCGATGAAGAGACAGGAGAGTTAAATGCAGCTAAAGGTGAGAAACCGGAACAGGAGAAGGACGAACAGACTCCTAAACCAAAAGAGGGTGAACAACAGCAAACTGCTGACGCAGATAGCACTAGTATCGAAGAAGATATTACAGGACAAAACTTAATTGTTAAAGACGGTGCACTTGTCAATCCTGTAACAAACAAAGTAGTTGCTAATGCAGGTCGTGAACGTAGGTTTTATGAACAACGTGAACTTGCACGTAAACAGATTGTAGAAAGTAAAGAACAGCTTACCGCTCTTGAAACTAAAGCACAACAAGCAGAAGAGAAAGCTAAGTTGTTTGAAGAGGCAGCTAAGGCTACTTATGGTGTTGATCCGTCAGAAGTGAAGATCGGTGCAGATATTGTTGCAGGTTTCAAATCTGATCCTACAGGGACATTGAAGAAACTGCTTGCAGAATTTCTCTCAAAAGGCTATACAATAGATGGAATTACTACTGGTCTGGACGCACAAATTGCTCAACATTTACAGCAGCAAAATGTGTCCACACAGCAGACTGACCCTGAACAGGAAGCAGTTGCCGAAGTAAACGATTTCTACGGTCGTAGACCCGATGCCAGACTTCACGATGGGCTTATTGCTCAACTTGTGAACGCAAATCCCAACATAAAACTTGATGATGCTTATTACGCTTTGCGCGATAGCTTTGTTTCTAAAGGGTTGGACTGGAACACTCCTCTTGAGCAGCAGATTAAGCAAACACCGCAACAGCAAGAGCAACAAAAGCCAATGCCGCGTGGCAATGGTGATGTAATTGAAGGCAACGTAAAGTCTGTCAATACACAAGTTTCTAGTTCCGCTAACCAATCTCTCGATGATATTGTAAGAGAGAGTATGAAAGAACAAGGATTAGGATAATGTCAGTATTGAGTACTGTACTACATTCTACTGTTCAGAAGTCACGTGCTAAACTGATTATGGCATCGGTTCGCTCTAATGCTCTAATGGCTTGGGCGTTTTCTTCTGGTCGAGTAGAATACGAAGATGGTGGTCGTCACGTTACGAACCCTATCACTCTTGGACGTAACCCGAATGTTGCATCTTATGAGTACTACGATCAGCTTCCTGTTGCACAGACTAGTGAGTTTGAGACTATTGAGTACAACTGGTCTCGTGTCGCTGGTTCTGTTATCATTTCAGATCAGGAAGAAGATGAAAACAAGGGCAAGACTCAAATCTTTAAGCTTATGAAAGCTAAGATGGAAGTTTTGGAAGAAAGCATTAAAGAGAAGTTTAGTGACTATCTTTATCAAGCTGGTGGTGGTACTGACCCTGTAGGTCTACCTGCTCTTATTCCAGATGATCCAACTACAGGCTCACTTGGCGGTATTAGTCGTGCTACTGAAACACAGTGGCGTACTAGTGCTTACAACTTTGCTGGTGCACTGGATGCTACTAACATTGAAGAAGCATTTGATGACGTACTGCTTGATCTTACACTTAAGAGTGATAAACCAGACTTGATCTTGGTTGGTCGCAACATCTGGCGTTTGTATCGTGCTGCTGTACGTGACAAGCTAGTCATCAATCTTGATACTATGCCTAAAGGTAAAGGTATGGTTGATCTTGGTTTCAGTGGCATGTCACATCAAAACATCCCAATGTTGTATGATGAAGATTGTCCTGCTGATAAGTGCTACTTCATTAACAGTAAGTACCTTCGTGTACACATCCTTAAGCATGTAAACATGAAAGTTAAGAAGCTTTCTTCGCCTTGGGACACTGATGCACACGGTTCACGTACTGTATGGCAGGGCCAATGGTGCTTGTGGAAGGCATACCGTACCCACGGTGTTGTGATTGACTAAACTAACTAAGAGGACCAACTATCATGGCTAGACGTATTAAAGCCGCATATAAAGTATCTCCACCAAAGAAAGAAAAGGTTTCTTATCGCTTGTATCGTATAGATAAGAAAACTAAAAGCTTGGAGTATGATGAAGTAGAAGAAGAACTTGAGTGTTACCATGTACAGTTTCCACAGGGACATTCACTTCGTTGTACTTCCTTCGCCAAGCTAAAACAATTGGGACTACACGTAAGGCCAAGAATGGTCGATCTGGATACAGGCGATGTAGTTGATCCCGGTGGAGATCCTTATGACTTTGGTAATGATCCTATTACCGATGTAATGGAAGAATAAGGAATTGAACAATGACTGCAAGAACTGCAACCTTTTATAATCGTCGTTACAACGCTTACGTTCCAGCAATGGGTTATGCTTGTGATGTAATTCATGCTGCACCACATCGTGTAAACTTTGGTGCACCTGCTGCTGCTGATCCAGATGGTATTCTTGGTGGACAAACTATTGCAGAAGCAGTAACAGTAACTACGTTTCTACTAGATGAAGCTGATGCACCATTTGGTCGTAATGTAACTGTTGTTGCTAATGGTATTGCTACTAGTGCTGTAACTGTTAATGGTAAAGATTATCTTGGTCAACCAATGACTGAAAGCTTTACTCTTAATGGTACTACGCCTGTAGTTGGTGTTAAAGCCTTCTATTGGATTGATAGTGTAGTAGTTGGTGCAACTGCTGATCGTACTATTGATCTTGGGTTTGGAACAAAGTTTGGACTTCCTTACCGTATGCAAGCTGCCATCATTGAGACTGTAGATGGTGATGACGCTGCCGCTGGTACGTTTGTATCTGGTGTTCTTACTGATCCACAGACTGCAACTACAGTAGACCCACGTGGTACTTATGTACCTACTACAACTCCTAATGGTACTAAAATCCTCGGAGCCGTGTTCATCCCTAATAGTGATGTTAATGCTGCTGGCAACGGTGGTTTGCATGGTATCGCACACTATTCAGCGTAGCGTTTTTGATTAAGTCCTTTCTCGTTACGTTGTCTATGGGGTGCGGCAGTCTGGTCCTCGCTGTCGCACCCCTTTAGGAGTGTACTATGGCCTATAAAACTTTAGAACAACTTACTACCATAGTAGAAAGAGAACTGTACCAAAGTGCAGGGCCACAGGTACAGTTGTATTCAGAAGAAATTCTGCAACAGATGATTATTAATGCTTTCAAGCATGTTCATAAGGCAAAGTTCTGGCCCCAACATAAACGTAGGCAGGTAAGAACCCTTAACGGTACAAGTGGTGAAGTTACAGTAAATGTAACAGACATTACAGAATACGATGATATTCAGTACGTTATGCCTTCGACCTCTTCAAGACCTATACCTGTTCTTCCTAGTGCATTTAACACTATAGGACTTGTAGGTACTTTCCCTAGATTTATAGAACAAACTGATACAGAAGGCAAACTGTTTGTAGTTTATCCTCTAGAGTCTACAGGTGATGTACTCATAGTAGGCAGAAAGTCTTACGACGAATTTGTAAATACTGATATAGTCCCATTCGATGAAGATGCACTAAAACACTTTGCATGTTGGCAGTACTTTGTAGATGATGAAATGCAAGCTTCGGCTGATAAGCATCAAGCATTGTTTAACAGTAGGTACTTACAACTTAATAACTCTGCCTTCAACCATCCTATACAATTAGATAACCAACAGGATGAAATACCTAGAGGTTGGACAGAAAGGCCATGAAGCTAACTAGCATCAATAAGTCACGAGTACTACAGAACTTCACACTACGTGGAGCAAGTGGTGGCTTGAACCTTATTGATGACAGCATGAACTTGTCTCCTAAGTTTGCTACTGAAATGGAGAATGTAATCATTGACGCAGATGGTACTGTAGACGTAAGGTTTGGTACACAGAAGTTTGCAGAGATAGATGGCACTCTTGTAAACATGGAGTACTTCAACAACAACATTATTACTGTTACTACAGATGGAACAGTGCAAGCTACAAATGGTGCTGGTGAAGTCAATGAAATATTCAATACAACCATTGCAACAGCTTTGAGTGGTTCCCCTAATGCATGGGGAGATACTACATTCGCTTCGTTTGCAACTATGCAAGGTAACATGCACATAGTAAATGGCATAGACAAGCCTTTAGAAGTAGATGAAAATTTATCTGTCTCGTACTTACAAGATGCAGCTACATTAACCAACATTAACATTCCTGTATGTAAATACATTGCGGTAGTAGGTAACTACTTAGTTATGGCAGGTGATCCTTTATTCCCACGCCGTGTACATATATCTGCACGTAACGCTCCTGGAACTTGGTTTGGTGATCCTCCACCTAATGATGCAACTAGGTTTGATGTAGACAGTCTTGCTCGTGGAGCAGTTATTAGAGGCATCATGTCCTTTCGTAACCGCTTACTTGTACTGTTTGCAGAAGGTACTGTTGTGTATGAATTGGGCAATTACGATGCAGATGGGAACCATGAACCTATTCTAGTAGATACGATCGAAGGGTATGGCTGTGTAGCCCACAGAGCAGCAGTTGCTAGTGGTGATGACGGGCTATTAGTGGATCAGTATGGTGTACCTAGCATCAAGAGAACAGTACTGTCTACCAGTTTCAAACCTGAACGTGTTAGTGAATTGATTGATCCAGATGTAGTTGGCCAACTCTCACTACTTACAGAAGCACAACTGGATGAAGCTGTATTTAGGGTGTATGATCCTAAACAAGGACATTACATGCTTTTTGTACCTAATGCAGACTTATCATCTACACGTTGTTATGTGTATCATTATAAACCAGCTATTCGGCAAAGTGCTTGGACAATCTTTACAGGATGGAATTTTAATTGTGGATGTAGATCACTCTTGGGCAACATATTTTTTGGCGATGCTGATGGAAACATCTGGCTTTATGGAAGTAAAACTAATCCTATCTACGCCGATTTTATCGACACTATCAGTGATGATCCTAATCCAGATGGGGATGCAATCAGTTTTAGTTGGGCTACTCCTTGGTTGGATATAGGTAACAGAGCCTTAACAAAGTCGTCTAGATACATTAGTCTTGATACTAGAGGGGATGGAGAGTTTACACTAGAAATGTTTGTAGATAACTTTCGAACTTCTAGTTTGTCTATGGGATTTAGTGGTGGTGAACAAGGTCTGTTTGGTGACGGTGAACAAGTATATGGTGGGGGCCGTAACACAAGTTACAAGAAACTGTATGCTTGGCCAGCTAAGTTCGAGATAGGCAAACTTAAAGTATCTGGAACACTTAAACAGAAACTAGGTTTTGTCGGTATCACTATGCACTACTTTAGTAAAGGTATTAGAGCATGAGCATTAACGCTTATACAGATAACTATGGGCTTCGTCTCATTGATTTTAATAGTCCTAATTGGCATGATGACGAGTGGGCCAACTGGAGAATTGTAGATGCTATCCTTAGTGGTTCCTTTAACGATCTTCCTTTTACCATTGCTGGTGGTACTGCTGATGCGATCACACTAGATTATACTCCTAACGTAGTATACACTTCTGGTTTACATATTCTGTTTTTGGTTTCTACTACGAATACAGGTTCAGTAACTATCAACTGTGATGGTCTAGGTGCTAAGACACTTAAGCTACTTGGTGAAGATGCAATAGGTGGTGAACTTGTTGCAGGTATGGTTGCTAGGGTTATTTATGACGGTACTAACTTCAACCTTGTAGAGAGGCTAAATAAGTTTGGTCCTATTAGCATTACACAAGGTGGTGGTAGTGGCGCTACAGCAGATGCAGATGCAGATGGATTGATTATCTCTTCTGATGTTGCAACAGGTATTTCTATACTCACACCTAACAATGTAGTAGCAAGTATCAACTTTGGTGATCCAGAAGATGCCAATGTAGCAGGAATTGTCTATAGTCATATAAATGGCACAATGACTTTTATACACGAAGAAGAATTTGTACTTGATCTTGTAAGTACTAAAGGTCTGTTTGGCAATTTAAGTGGTGCTTCTGACTTTGGTATTAGAGAGGTAGCTTCTACTAATGTAGTACAGATTGGTAAACCAGCTACAGCAAGTGCAGGTATCTTTTATGATGTAGCTAACAACAGGACTGGTATTAATACAGCAACTCCTACAACAGTTTTTGAAGTTACAGGTGCGTCACTGTTCACTGGCAACATGACTGTAGTAGGTACACTAACTCCTACAGCCATGCCAGCAACTTCCATTACTGGTACAATTCCAGTTGCCAATGGTGGCACAGGTGCAGTTAATGCAGGAGACGCTAGAACCAATCTAGGTTTAGGCACTATAGCTACATTAAACAATATCAATGACGCTAACTGGACTGGTGCTGATCTTACTGTTACTAACGGTGGTACAGGAGCAAGCACAGCGGCAGCAGCTAGAACTAATTTAGGTGCAGCAGGTGTTGCAGGTGAGACCTTTACAGGCGAGATTAAACGAGATACTTTCGGTGCTTACCCATGTTACGCACAATCTGCAATGATAGCGCCTAGAATACGCATAGCAGCTAGTGCTAGTGGTTCACAAAATGTAGTCGCAGGAGACGTTACCTACTTGTACTGATATGACAGCAATTACACACATAAATGATAGCGGCAATACTGACCGTACCATCACAAAGTGCTATATAATGGATAGCAGTGGTACTGATCGTCTTGTTCAAAAGATCATTGTTAGAGACAGTAGTGGAGTAGATAGAGAAGTATTTATCTACTTTAGTGCTACTCCTAATGCTACTTATTTCTATGGCAGTGGTTCGGGTGCATCATCAAGTGGTGGTCCAATTAATACAGCCATTTGTACTATAACTGTAGTAGGTGGTAGTGGATCAGAAACGTTTGCTTGGTCACTAGTAAGTTATAACAGAGGGGCTTGGACTGCAACTTCACCTTCTACTAATGCTACAGCTTTTACAGTTGCTACAGCTTTTGCAGAGTTGGCCTATAATTCTACTTGGAAGTGTACAGTTGTAGATGGTGACATTACAGTAGAAGTAATAGTGGATGCAGCAATAGATTGGTTCAATACAGCATGACGGAACAGCATAAAGAGATTGAAGGTACGTTTTCATTGAGTAGAAGGGATGTAAGTGAGATTGTAAACGCAGCTGTAGACCATGCTATATTAGGACTAAAGTATTGGGTAGTTATAGGTATTCTTATCAATGGGTTTCCTGTTCTAGTTGTAGGTGGTGCTTTCTACTATCAGTTAAACCAAGCTGTACAGAAAGTAGATGAACATGCAAAAGTACTCGTACAACGTAGAAAGTTTATCAACGACACTTCTCACGACATTCAAGACCTTCAAGAATTTCTACGTGAAGAACATGGTTATGTTCCAAGAGATAAGGTAAACGATCAGTATAACTAAGGACACAAGATATGGCTTTTAACTATAAAACATTCACAGATGCAGTTAGACAGTACGTACCTATCTTTAATGGTAAAGTTACACAAGCTAACTACAATGGTTTAGTTAAAGCTGTGGCTATTGGACTTAGTAAATCTAATCCAGGAGTTGTACTTACAGAACCTAAGTGGTTGCAAGTTGCACGTAGTCAGATGGGAATGAAAGAGATTCCTGGTCCTAAACACAATCCTTACATTGTAGCTGGTTGGAAACGTCTTGGTGCTGGTTGGTTTACAGATGATGAAACTCCGTGGTGTGGATTGTTTGTTGCAGACTGTATAGATCAAGCTGGATTGCCTTACCCTAAAATGTTTCCTAGAGCAAAGTCTTGGGCAACATGGGGCAAAACTAGCACTCCTTGTATTGGTGCTGTAGTTGTGTTTGGTCGTACTGGTGGAGGTCATGTAGGCTTTCTAGTAGGTGAAAGTGCTACTAACTACTACGTGCTAGGTGGTAATCAAAGCAATGCTGTGAACATTATGCCTATAGCTAAGTCTCGTAAGATCGCTATACGTTGGCCTACTACCATTTCTAATCCAGATATTGATCTACCTAAAATGAGTGGCGGTGTAGTAAGTAGGAATGAAGCGTGACCTTCTGGGAGTTTTTAGATAAACAATGTTCTCGTGTTAGGGCTGACGGTGTGGCAGGTGCAGGGATATTCATTCTTACTATTGCAGTATTGTGGATGATTAAAACTGACCGTACTTTAGCAGAAAATGACTTGTTCAAGACACTAGCACAAGCAATCGTGGTACAAGGTCTTATAGGACTTGCAATGGCAGCATGGTTTACAAAGAAGGACAGAGAGAATAACCATGTTGAAATAGACCAGCCAAAGAACAAGCCAATACCAACCAATGAGATTGGAGAAAGGGATTAATCATGTTTAGTACTATAGCAGCATTTTTTAGTGGTCTAAAGATCAGCAAGTATCTGTTTATAGGTTTAGGTCTTGCAGTAATAATTGGCATAGCAATCTTTACCATTAAGCATCTAACATCAACAGTAGTTGAAGAAGCAACAGAAGTAGGTCGTAGTGAAGTTATAATCAAAGCACAAGAGGAGGGAATTAATGATGTTAAAAAAGCAAACAAAGCTAGGGAAAGTCTTGACCGTGATCCTACTGTTAGGAACAGTGAGTGCTTGCGGAACGCGAGAAACCCTCAAGATTGTCCCAATCAGTAACGCTTGTTTAGTTGGTTTTAAGGAAATTAAATACTCAATCCAACCTACAGAGGGAAGTGACGATGCAACCAATAAGTACGATACAATCGAAACAGTCGAAGATATACAAGAATACAACGCTACGTATCGTGCTATTTGTGAGGATCAACAAGATTAAATTGCAGATGTACATCCATGTTCTCAACGTGGTCCTATTGACAAGGCTCAAAAGATGGTGTACAATACCTTAAATCATGTTAAGGAAATGACATGGCAGAATACAGAAGAACTCCACTAAACTACGGCGACTTGTTAAATTACAACAGACAGAACCAAACGTATAATAACGTTGATGGTTGGTCTACACCTACGTTTGGTGACAGAGTTGGTATGAACTTTACAAACTCTCCAAACTTTACAGCTAATCCTATGATGACTGCTAATGATGTTGTACAAGCTGCAATAGACCCTATGACGCAAAACAATATAGGTACTATGCAACTTCCAACTGGTGCTGCAATTAATCCTGCGGCTGCTACTGGACAAGCACAAACAACTGCACAGCCAGTAACAACACCCGCTCCTGTACCAGTAGTACCACAACAGAGTTCTCCTGTAATGGACGCAGAAACATTGCGTAAGCAAGCTTTAGGTCTTGTAGATCAAACATTTGGTTACAACTATGGTGATCGTAGTATTAGTGACAATTTCTTAGATGATACGATCAACAATTTGCTTGCTGAACAACAAAACAATGCACAGAGTTATCTTGAAAGAGGTAAAGCTAGAGGCATCTACAATGATATTGGTTTCGATGCAGGATTAAAAACGATTGGTAATAGCGCAGATGCAGGTAGATCGAGTCTTGCTGAAATGGCTAGAGGGGTATTAGATAAGTACCAGTCTCGTGCTAATACAGTTAGAGACGATGCTTATGGTGCAGCTTCAACTGTAGACCAGAACAGACCTTTTCAGATTGATCCTTATGTAGAGCGAGGCCAGAGCGTTATTGAAGATGCTAACAAGTACGCTGCTGGTGATCTTAAAGGAGCATTTGGCAACACAAACCTATTCGACTTCGGTGCATTAAACAACAAAGCTGGACAAGCCCAAGGTGCACTGAACCTTAGAGACACAGACTTAGCTACTGCTGTCAAAGAGCGTAATCGTAGAGATACACAAGGCCGTGGTCTTGGCAATACAGGAGCGTTCTAATGAGCCTGCTAAGTATAATCCCAGGTATTGCTAGCACTGTAGCTGGCTTTATTGATAGTGGGAAACAAAACAAAACCAATAGAGAAGCACTAGCTTTACAGCGTGAGTCTTTTGAAGAACAGAAGAAGTATAGTGAATACCTAAAACAGATTAGTGACCAAGTACTTGCACAGCAAGGGGGTTTTACTGATACCTACGGTGGTGGTGTACAGTACGATCCTGAAACGGGTGCTGCTAGTGCATCGCTTGGACCTGTAAGACAAGGTATACAAGGTGCTTCTGACAATGAAGAACTTGCTAGACTTACTCTAGATCAAGCTATTAGACGCCAAGGTTTGCAAGATAGCGAACGTAACAGGCAACAAGACAATGTTGATCTTGACAGTGCTAGAGCAAGAAGCCGGAACTTCGATGCAGGTATTGGTAAAGTTAGTGGAGACCAAATTGGTTCGCAACTAGGACTTGATCGTACTGCGGCTGTTAATGCCGGTTTTGATGAAGCTGCACGCAATGCCAGTATATTAGGACAACGTACAGGTAATGCTGCTATTGGAGACAGTCTGACTCGACTTGCTCAAGAACGTGCTAAACAGATTGCGTTAACTAGAGGCTCTCCTAATATAGAAGGGCTTACTATGGCAGAAGGTATTAATACAGGTAGACGCCAAAACCTTATGCAAGAACAAGCATTGTTTAGTGATCTAGCTAATGACTACAAAGATGTAGGTTATACTCCCGCACCTTATGCAGATATGGCTACTGCTGGTATCTTGGATCAACAGAAACTTGATCTTGACAAGAAGAGTGTTGCTATGGGTGGTACTGCTGGTGCTGCTGCTAACATAGGTAGTGCTGCTGCTGGTATGCGTGGTGCTTACCAAGACTATAATAATTCTAGAGTAAACAATAGGTTTGGTAAAGCCATTGATGCTCTAGGTTCAATGATACCAGCAGGAGGATAACATGGCCGTAAGCCCTATGCTAGCACAAGCTATTGCACAACTACAACAACAAGGTGCAGGACAGTTTGAAGGCGTCATGCCTCCTGCTCCTGTAGTTGATCCTAATAATCTAGGTGCTACTAGACCTACTGCACAACCAGAACCAAGTGGAGCATTTGCTAGTATCCCTACTAATGCTTACTATGGTGCTGTAGCTGCAAGGTCACAAGACCCTTACTTTGGTGGTGGACACTTAGCAGGGCTTAAGATGGCTGCTAATGAAGGTCAAGAAGCTTATGCAGATCAGCTAGCAAGAGCGCAGGAAGAAACAGCTATAGCTAACAACCGTGCTGGTACTACTGAAATGGTAGGCAAAACCCTAGATAACGCTGCTGATGATGCTAACGCTGGCATCGCTGGTGCAGGTGATATATTTGGTATTCTTAACCAAGACACGATTACTAACAAACAAGTCAACGATCAGAATACTACAGATGCTAAGAACTTTGAAACCATTGCAACTGGTACAGAGAAGCTTAACCAAGCAGGTGTACAAGTAGGTCTTAACAGTCTAGTTGACTTGCTAACTCCTACGTTTGCAGAACAAGGTATTGATCTTAAGTCTCTACTCGATCAGAGTGGTAAAACTCCTGCTGAACAAGTTGACTGGCTTAAAGCACAAGCAGCCATGCTGTCTGCACAAGCAAACATGAAACGTAGTGATGCTGCAATGATTAATGCAAACAAGCCTCCTGCTGCAAGAGGCTCTAAGAGTGCTGACGATGATGACAGTGATGCAAGAGGAACGGGATTGGTAACTTTCCCGTCTAATATCAGGATCGGACAGTAGTGTGCCTGAAAAGCAAACAGTTTCAAGTATAATTCCACCTGCAAAGCCAGTTAAAGAAGAGCCTTCTACTGCACAACAGTACGGAGGTTTGTTTCTTAAAGGCTTGCTTATGTCTACTGTTGCTAGTACGCAGTCAGAAGAAGATAAACTAATAGAAGGCAAAAAGTACAGACCTGCTATTGTAGATCAACTCGGTGCTACTATTAATTTAGGTAAGATGGGATTAGACCTTGGCAGAACAGCTTTAGGTTATGAAGCTACTGATCCTCTTGATCCTAACGGATATGTTGCTAAGAGTGTAGAACGTCTTGGTGCAGCTAATGATCGTATCAACGAAGATTTTGGCATTAACAATGCAGAGAACGCACTGCAACTTGCAACAGAAATTGGTGGTGGATTAGTTGTACCTGCTAAAGTTCCACGAGTGGGAAAGATTGGTGCGCCGGGCAGAGCGATAGATGCAGCTTCTACCAAACTAAAGAGTTTAGGTGTTGTAGGCAAAACTGTAAACGGTGTAAACAAAGTTGTCTTTGAACTCGCTGTTCCACTGCGTAATACTAAGCTGTCTGTAGCTGTACCTGCTAACCAAGCGTTCGGTATCGGTATTCAAGAGACAGTGGATGGTGTGCTACGTGATGTAGACGAGTACGAAGAGAATGATGTTTATAATGGTGTTATTGATTACTTAGCTAACTCTTCTACAGTAGCAAAGCCAGAGGGTGACTTTTATCCCAAAGAGTTACAGACTGTATTTACTACGTACTTCAATAAAGGCTATCCTGTAGAAGAACTTGCTGCAATGATGGACCAACAAGGCTATGAGTACGACTTAAACAAACTGACTGAACAAGTTGCTATGCGTGACCAGATGGTTGCAGATAGAACCTTCCAACCTGTTGAAGTTGTAGTTGCACCAGAAGATGCAGAAGCCTTCCAACGTGCTATAGAGAAGAAAGGTATCTATACTACTGTACCAGACATTCAACGTCTAAGTCGTATGCTTATGGGAGTTACAATCCCAGATGGCGAAGCTGCACGTATGTTGAAAGAGATACAGACAAACACAGCTATAGCAATGGGTGATGTACAAGACAAGACACCAGAGTACAAAGATCAAAAGACAGCAGACAGACTTAGTGCTAATTCTCCACTTGAACCTGTAGACGACGAAGTGCCTAGTATAGAACTAGAACCTTGGCAAGCAGGTGCAATTGCATTAGCTGTTACTCTAGGTGGGTACAAAGTTTATAGAAGCATAGAAAGTCGAATTGGTAATATACTGAACCCACCTAGTGACGATACTAGTATTGGACACTACAACCTCCCTTCCAAAGCTACAATCATGCAAAAGATTAGTGCTGGTTATTCAGAAGGTGATAGGTCTATTAAAGACGTTGCTCGTTTAACCATGCCTGTAGAACAAGCTAATGAGATTATTGCCACTAAGAACCTTGTAAACAATGCAGGTGCTATTGGTGCTAAGACTTCACATGTGTTAAAAACAGGTGAGTTTCCTAACAGTTCAGTGAGAGCAAGACCTATTGGTCCTCTGATGGAAAGCTATGGCAAGAACCTTACACCACAACAGAAGCAAGTGCTTAATGACGCATTGACTGCTGCAACTGCATTAGATGACCGTAAACAGGTTGGGTACAAAGCCAGTGCTGCATTTACTACAAAGTCTACAACAGAGTTGCAAGCTAGAGTTAACTTGGCTATAGCTGATCCACAACTTAAGCAGCATCTTGAAGGTACACAAGGAGTGTACGCTGACACGTTAAAGTACTTGCATAACATGAATATGATTAGTACTGCTGATTACAACAAGATCAGAGCAGAGAGCCCTAACTACGCACCTCTTAAGAAGAACGCAACTGTAGAAGGGCTGGAACCTAAAGAAGCTAAGAACACTGAAATTCCTGGTGATGGTGCTATTGAAGGTCTGTATTCTCGCAGTAAGAATGAAGATTACTCTAGTGTACAAGATGGCGAAGCTTTCTCTCCTATAGAATACATCCCTACTATGGTAACTAAAGCTGTTAAGGCAGCAGAAGAGAACAAGTTTAGGCATGACTTCTTAAGCAGGATTGACCCCAGTTTTACTGTTAAAGACAGTTTAGGTAACAACATTCCCATCATTCGTAAACTACCTGTAAAGTCTGCATCTAAGGTCAAAGACAAAGAAAAGGCTATTGCTACATATAGTGGTGATGGTGAAGTTACGTATTGGCAGATCAATCAAGGTGACTTGTACGAGGCATTGAAGTTCTCTCCTAAACAAGTGGATGAAGTTTTTAACACAATGCGAAGTGTGCAACAAACCTTTACAACTGGTGTGGGTAACTTAGCTGGTTACTTTCGTATGGCTATCTCTCCATTCTTTGACAGTCAGACAGCTATTGTAGCTAGACCTACAGGTACACAGCTTGGACTGTTTAGTGAACTATTCAACAAGATGGGGATAGGTACAAAGGTTGCAGGAGTTGATCTAACTGCTCTTGATCCATCTGCACACGTTGCCTTCTTAACAGGTGGTATACGTGGCTTACAAGCTGATATAGCTGGTGCAATGGCTAATGCTATGACTAGTGGTATGATGCGTAGGGGTGGAGTGATTAAAGATGCACTAGATACTAAAGGTGCTATAGCACTACGTGATGTATTGCAGAAGCATTATGATATGAGTATACGTGCGATGATTGACGCAGAAGGTGCTTCATCTGCTAGTGGACTTGGTTCAGGATTGGAACACAAAGTTGACATTGGACTAGAAGGTATCGCACCTGATCTAGCTAAGCAGATTGCCTTACGTGATGTTAAAGAAGCTACTGGCGCATTTGATACAATGCTTAAAGCTTCCAAGGTTCCACTTGTTTATGCGAAAGCAGGTTCGATTGGTAGAACGTATAACATGCTACTACGCAACCTACAAGATGGTACACGTATACAGTACGTAGCTGCTAACATGCCTAATGTAAAGAACGTGTCTGATTATAAAACTCTTATGGGCCGTGCTAGAGCAATTGTAGCTGATCCTGCACAGAGTGGTAAAGGTACTGTAACTACTAAACTAAACAGTACAGTACTGTACCACAACATTGCTGTACAAGAAGCGGCCACTTATGCTGCTAAGATGAAGGCTGATCCTGTAGGGTTCTTAACTAACTTGACTGCTGGCATCTTGTACCCTGCTATAGCATTGCATTATGCTCCGTTAGTCATGGGAGACGAAGAAGCTGTTGCTAAGAACGACTCTCGCAACCCTGCACAGAAGGGTACTTCTATAACTACGTTTGGTGGGGTAGAGATACCAGTTAATCCTTCTATGCGTGTTATGATCGGTCCTATTATTAATACTCTAGACCAGCTTATGATGGCTCCAGATGGTACGATTGATCCTAACTTCGCTAAGTTGATTATAGACTGGTTTGAAGATGATATTCCAGAAGGCAACATAGAAAATGCACAAGCTGCTGTAGGACAAGCCGCACGATCTGGTTTGACTATGCTTGCACCTACTGGTGATGGCAGTGCTATTCCTCTTGCTAACACTGTAGCTTCATTGGCTAACGTAGACCTTCCTGCATCTATGATGTTTGATGAAGCTGTTAGTCCACGTACTGCTGGTGAACGTAACCCGTTAGCAGGTGAAGGTGAATTGACTGATAGTATGTTTACAGCTTATTGGAAGAACGTAGTATCTAGTACTATCGGTGCGGGTGCAGAAACAGGTATGATGATACTAGATGACATTCACCGTGCTACAAACCCTGATAAGTTTACAGGGAAACAACCTACTAGTTGGGCTGGTGGTCTGCGTATTGGACAGAGCAGAGTCTTAGATGCAGTTACATCTATGAACAGTCCACTAGAAGGGCTTATGCCACAGGCTACACAGGACCACAGCATTTACGGACCTGACTTCCAGATTGTTAAGGACAAGCAGAACGCTCTTGATAACTTACGTAATTCGTTTAACCGTAATATACGTGATGCAGGGTTTACAGGTGTAAGTACTGCTTCTGGTAAGAATAAGAATATGCCTTCTGTAGTAGAGCAAGACTTGCCTGATCTTAGTGGAACTGCACTAGATTGGTTAGGACAACAGGTATTAGGTGAGAAGAGTACTTACGGTCTTACTACTAAACTGAACAAGTGGGACAAGCAGTACAGCAACCTCACAGCACAGATGCAAGATGTAAAGAATAGTAAAGTTACTACCATTCAAGAACGTAACCGTGCTATTAATGAGATTAATGTAAAGAGACTGGCTGTTATAGAAGCAAAGAGAATGTTGATTGCAGATGTAGAAAACAAACTACGACCAACATTAGGTGATGGGTTTACGTTTAACAATCTTACTCCTAAGTATCTAGAAGAACTTGCTAAGACACCATTGCCTTAATCTGGTGTTACATGACCTATAATGTCATCTAATGCAGTAGCACCTACTAATGTCTTAGTGGCTCTCCATATAGTAGTAGGTCTACCTTTACCTTTATTCAACTTAACGCCTTCAAACTTTTGCACCATGTCTAGTTCGTGCATGACTTCTAGCACTGTACCTAGAAACTCTGCATTGAAGTAGCGTGTTGTAACCCTGTTCAGTACAGTCTGTGTTGCACCATTATGACCTAAAGCAATAAGCTTGTCTCTTAACTTGTCTATACCAATTACCTCCTTAGTGGATGATCCTGTTCCCTCGAATATAGATGCACCCCACTCTTTGGTTTGGTCAACGAGTTTAATTGCGTTTCTGATATGATGATCTTGTATGATCCATGCTTCTTCGTTGATACAGAGCAACGCTGCAACTTTAAGAACGTGTCCGTCCTCTCTGGATTGCCAACTGGATCGAAAGGTGTCCCGTCGAAGTTCTCTACGCTTATACCAAGTAGAGAAGCGACTTCTAGCAGCTTTTGAGATTGTGATACATGACATGCTATCTGCTTGCCTTTTAATACGTTCAAGAGTGCTGCTGATACGGTTAAATAGTTCTTCATTAGGCTTCTCCGGCCAAGGAACAGACTTCTTAGGACGTTCACTTACTACAAACATCACTCGTGAAGTAAACCCCCCTTGGATAACATCGGGATTAACAGTTCGCAACAACCATGAGGGTGTCGAAGCAGAAAGGAAACTAACAAAGACGTTCCTAATATTTGTGACGCCTCTGGCCATAGTTCCTCCACCTGATCGTGCATCCGGTGAGTCATATAGATCAGTGAGGAGCGACGGCATGGCTCTTGTGTACTGCTCTTTACCAAGGAACTTGACGAGTTCGTCGATAGCAATGATTGCTGTACTGCTAGGTTCTTTTCCATCGGACTCTTTCTCTGCTGTTTGCATAGCTAGTTGTGCTTCTAACTTTTCAGGTGTGATGCTGCTTTCTATTAACTCATTAGGACAGTAAGGACGTACAAATTTAACTGCCTTACGTACACTAGTAGACTTTCTAGTAATACCACTTTCTGCTACTAGGATCAAGTACATATTTAGTCGTACTGGAGCCATAGGTCTATCAACAAAAAGATGGCGGCCAAGCACAGAAGATAGTAACCAAAGACCAGTCCAAAAGTCGTAATCATAAGGCGTTTCAGTCTCATTATTGTACTCCATATAATCACTTAAGAAGGTGTTCTCTTTAGCTATTCTTTTGTACTTGGCTCTAGCCATGTTACTTCCCTATTTCTTCTTCATCAGCTTCCTGACTAGATTGTTTACCAGCTTCAAAGTTAGCTACAATATCTGTAATAGTAGCATGTTCTACACTGATTGACTTAGCTGTTTTAGCAGGCTTCTTCTCTAGATCAGATAGAGGGATGCGACCTATAGCAAAGTAAGCATAGTCAACTTCACCTGTCTTGGGATCGTTAACGTGGTACTTTATGTCTATATAGTCATCTGTGATGTTTACAATCTCACAAGGGAATTTAATGTATTGGGTCATATCTGTATTCCTTCCATATTACTCCAACGATGTACACCATATTCATCTGGTACTGACTTCTTAAAGTCTGCTGGAATGATTAACTCTCGTTCTACATTGTCATAGCCTTTAATGACTATAGGACTCTCTGCATGTTTCTTCATTATCTGTCTTACATCATCACCTACTTCCTTCTTGTTTAGTACTATCAAAGCATCGTGAATGTTTAGAGTGATCCTAGCTTCATCAACAGGCCAGTCAGGATCATTGTGGCATTGGTAGATGACTTGGTTAATCTTGTCACCTATAGTACTCTGTGGTACAAATGCTACAATACTTTCTAATGCTTCTTCATCGAACCGTTCTAATAGTATCCACCGTCTACCGAATGGGTTGACAAGCTTACCTTCTCTACGTACTCGATCGACAGTAGCTTCCCACCACAGCTTAACCTCGGGTGTAGTTTTGTGGTAGATATGCCAGATAGTTTCAGCTTCACTATAACTTATGTTAAGCGTTGCAGCAAGTCTAGCCACCATCATACGATAATTAAGACCGTGGCGACAACGCTTAGAAATGTATCTAATAGTGTGTTTACCTGTCTCTGGATCAATGTCGTACTTAGGTACATCTTCGTAGTTCATGTTGTACATGGAGGCAGCAAGCGATCTATGACAGTCAAAGTCTCCACCTGCACGTGCAAGTTCAAACTCTTCTATCCACTTAGGTATAGGATATAGCCATGCCACAACTCTTGCTTCTGCTTGTGAAAGATCAAAGTAACTAAACTCGTAGCCTTCATCTGCAATGAACATTTCATGTGCTTTATCTGGTTGGTTCTGTAAGTTTGTTCCTGTACCCCAACCATTACCACTAGATGACAAGCGGCCAGGAGCAGATACAACACCCATCTGTTTATACTCACTGCGTGCCCTGTTATCTGGATCAAGTCGCATGTCTACATAAGTTGACTTAAACTTACTTACTTCTGCAAGCTTGTCTACAGTATCTAGCAGCTTACGTTGCTCATCTGTAGTACGTGGATGATCCTTCATGTACTTACGGTTGTTCACATCTGTAGATACACCTTTACCTGTCATACGTAAACGAGTAAAGAACAAGTCTCCCATCTGCTTAGGTGAATTAGGATTAGGATTGAAGTCGTGATCTTCTGTAAGAGTGTGTACTTGTTCTAGGAACGAAGCTTTGAGTTGTTCTATCTCTTTACCAAGTTTCTGTGACAGCTCTGCTTTACGGTTTACATCTAGTAACACGCCACCTACAGTCATCTTGACCAGTTCAGGTTGTATCTTCATGATGTGATTGTAGAACAAGTCATCCATACCAGCAGCAACTAGTTCTTTGTGCATACCGTGTGCAGCTTCAAGAGTTATGCAGCAATCCTTACCGTTGTAAATCCACTCTGCATCTATGTCTCCTGTTTCCTTCCACAACTTACCTTCGTCTTTATAATACGGTTGGGTAGTATACTGTGAAGTGATGAACCCTAGGTTGTGCGGAAGGGAAGGGTATAAAGCATGATGTGCTAACATAGTATCGAAATGGTACGCCTCTAACCGTATCCGTTCCATGAATAAGCTGTAGCTGGCATCGTACATGCCGTTCTGCATTACCAGTCGGGTAGTCGGGCTGCATAGAAACTTCTCCAATCGCAGCAAGAGTTTTAGTTCTTGTTCAGGTGTAAACCTGTTACCAGTTTGGTCACGTAAATTGATACACATTGCTTCATCTATAGAGTTAGCAAGGCCGTAACAGATTACAGATTGAGAAGAAGTCTCTACGTCGAATGAAGTAAGCAACTGTTCACGATCCATCTTGTCGATCCAAGCCATAGCTTCATCAAACGTAGGATTGGTATGAACTTTAATGTCATGTACTTCAAACTTGCCATCTATAACTGTCTTAAGTCTACACATGTCAAAGTCAAACATGAGTTGGTGCTTAGGCTGTCTGAGTATAGCAGCAGGATTGAGTGCCACAGCTACTTTAACATCACACTTACGGTTATCTTGATTACCAAATGTAAGGGTCTTGTCGAACACAGTACCACGGTAGTTAAGGATACCCTTCATACCCATGACAGCTTGCAATGCAGCGTTACCAAGACACAAGATGTACTTGAGATTAGTCATCTGTGACAGTTCCCAAAGCAGCAAAGACTGGTAGATTGATTGCTCACCAGCTTTTACTTTCTCTTTGTACTTACCTGAACCTGCAAGATGCCTCTTGACTACATTGGTAGTGAAGCAGTTGCGTCTAGTGATACCATGTTTATGTAATGCAGTCCACAACACCTTACCCGAACCACCACTGAAAGGCATCTGTAGGGACAGTTCACGTTCTCCAGGATGCTCACCTATGATAGCGAGTTCTGCAAATATATCACCATCACAACCACACTCTATAGGAACATTGAAGTTCTTAGCACGTTCTTTGAGTTCAGCATTAATCTCTTGTATTGTTCTCTGCATCTGCTACTTCCTCTAAATATTCTTCTAAACTCTCTGAACTTGTTGTCATAAAGTAAATGTGGCCTGCATCTTTGGCAGCTTGATACCCTGCTAAAAAAGCCTTTTCAATTATTTTAGCTTTCTCTTCTGAAGCTAGTACAGATAATTTGTTCATTTCTCTAGATTAACTCCTAAAAACTTAGCTATGGTTACGATACAAAACTCATAGAATAATGTACGTTCACCTTCTATGTTAGGTACTCTACGAGACTCACACTTTACGCTAGAAGCTGTATATACTCTATAGTCGTCAAAGTCACAACCTTCTCTTTCTATCTCTAGAATGAACACGTTGTCTTTACCAAACACATCTACAATAACTTGTGTTTCTACTACAGTACCGCACTGGATCAACGCAATATCCATCTTCATGTTGGTAAACTGATTACACAAGATACGTGCTAACGCATGTTCTCCTAGTGTAGATTCTGCAAAGTCATTCATTTCAACATAGAGTTGTCTAGGTGTGTGACCAAACATTAAAGGATGTACCTTGTCTTTATTTGGCTTATCGTCTCCGTGATCGTACTTGTCCCAATGATCTGTAGTACCTACTAAAGCATGTACAGCCTTTTTAAGTGGGGCAGCCATGTCTAGTTGTACAGCACGGTAGCCTTTATCAGCTAGTCGTTTGTTTACAGCAGACATGGCTACAGACTTACCAACATCGGAAGGACCATTGAAGATAATTATTTTCTTGTTCATTTAGACCTATCCTTGTTTATTAACAGCCAAACTAATACTGTTCTGATCTGTTACAAGATGCAAGTTTTCCTTAGCACGGCTACACGCTGTATAAAGGTTGCGTCTGTTAAGCATCCAACTACAAGACTTGTTCATAAGGTAGATTACGTTCTTGTACTCTGAACCTTGTGACTTGTGAGTAGTAATTACATAACCAAGATCAATGTCTCGTCTAGGATCAACAGACACCATGCGACCGTAACGGTTCAGTACGTCCATAGAAGGTGGAATAGTTTGCTCTCTGTCTCCAAAGTCAATGACTACTTCGCCATCTGCACCTATCTCTGTAATGATACCACTCTCACCATTGAACACAGCTAAGTCGTAGTTGTTACTAGTAATGATAATCTTGTCGCCTTGATAAACACGGATAACACCGCCCTTCTTACCATCCATCCCCTCGATCCACTTGTGCCGTGGTATGTAAAGGCAAGGGTCCATAGCATCACGGAACAAACCTTGGATAAGAGGGTTCAGTTTTACAGTACCAACCCAAGTCTTGTTGGTAGGAGTAATGATCTGGTTCTCAATAGCACAGAAGTCTACTTCATGGTCTAGAGCAGAAAAGATTAAGTCTTTAACTACATCAACAGGACCATCTGTAAAGTGCATATGCCACTGATCGTTGGCACGAGGAATACGACCACGTAGTATCTGTTGCAGGTTGCCTAGAATGCCACTATCTGCACCCTGTCTATGAACAACATCAAGAATAACAGCAGGGAACTTGTCTAACATAGTTAAGAAGCTAGAAGGTTCATTAAGCAGTCGCTTGTCTGTTTCAATAGGTGGAAGCTGATTGTTATCACCAAACATACGTAACACACCACCCCTAGGAAGTGCATTAATCAAGTTACGATGCAACTCTACATTAATCATGGAGTATTCATCGCACAAGACAACATCAAACTCTATAGGGTTTGCAGCAGTACGACGAGGGAAACTAGAGTTGAACACTTTACCTGTAGCTTCGTCAGGTTCGCCGGGATGTGTATATTCGAGTAGACGATGCACCGTCATTGCAGGAATACCAGTAGCTTGTGTAATACGTTTAGCAGCTTTACCTGTAGGAGCACACAGTACAACAGCAAAACCAGCATCTTTCAACATATGATAAACGGCTCGTATTATAGTGGTCTTACCAGTACCAGCAGCACCAGTCACACTTACGAGCCGTTTAACAATATCTACACAAAGCTGGATAGCTTGGACCTGTTGTGGGTCAGGAGCAAATCCTAACAAATCCGTTAGGGAAGTTAATTGTTTCTCTATCGCTGTAAAATCCATTAGAATAAGTCCTTTCAAGCCGGTCAAGCCGTTCCACATCTTTAGCACGTAGGTAGCCAAGCTGCTTTGCATCGTGAAATGCGCGGCCAACCCATGTGATTACACCTTCGTCATTGAAACGAGCGGCGTTATTTAATACTGCCATTAACCTTGCAGTAGTCTGGATAGACAGTTGTTGGGTCATCTTGATACCTCATAATCTCTCTAGCAACAAACACAACAGCCCATCTTACAAACTGACTCTTGCCTACACCTGTAGCTTCTACTGCTGCATCAAGTAGGTCGTTTTCTATTGAAGTGCATCTTGCCTTAATTATTAACCTACTATAGTTTGTTGAGTGAATACCACGACTTCTAGGAATTTCAGAAGGATATGGTATAGTTATTGTTAATCTATCGTCACGCTTCATATTCCCGCCCTCTTAGAATGAACAAGGGGCCAAAGACTTAAAGCCTCTAGCCCCTTGCATTGTGCTAACATGAGTTAACACTACAAACTAGCAGTCCTACTTAGCTAGTTTTGCGAACGACTGTTGGCATGTCAGCGCGAACAAGAGTTGCACCCTGACTGTCACCACCTTGAAGCAGTTCGATAATCTTGTCTGCATTGCGTTCAAGATTAACAGTGACCTGTGAAGCTGGATAAGAGATAATATTACCTGCATCATCCTTAACAGTTACAAGTGCGTACAATGGCTTCTGTGTACGGGTGACTTTCTTTTTTGGTGCATCAGTCATAATATTTTGATCCTCTATTTGGGTTGTGGTTGTTGCCCTGTCTGGACAAGTATTGTGGTATAGTAACGAGGCCCATCTGTCAACACAAAATCAACAAATGGACCAACATTTTTACTTCATTCAGGCTGGATTGATGCTCTTTACTACAGCACGATCTTCACCCTCATAGGCTTCATGGGCCACCCCTGCAACGCCGGTCAGACCGATCCAGCTATTCATGTCCACCTTGGCTCCTTTGATCGGAGCGCCGATTGCTTCCATGAATTTGCGGATATTGTGCCGAGCGCGTGGAGTATCCTCAAGTGAGATGCCGCGATAGATCAAGGTCTCACCGTCTGGATTGCCATCCACGTAGTCAGCAGGGTAATTGTCAGCAGAGACAAATAGGGTCACAGCAGCATATTTATTGCCAGTTGTTGCCGCTACCTTGCCTTCTGCCTTACGGATTTCAAAAGGATATTCACCTACAGGCAAAGGCACTGGTGCTTCTGCTTTGGAAATATCTTCTGAAAACTCAATAATTGATGGTACTTCACTCATAGTGTTCTCTTCTTTCTTTTTGTTGTACAACGGGACATTAGACTTCCCTTACAAGTGTCCCAAGTTTGTAAGGTATCTCCGATTATCTTTGTAAATAGTTACGAAAAGCCATACAGACACAATAACCTGCTACAAAAGAATTGATTGTTGTAGGAAATAAACTGTTACTCATTATACCTAATACAACTGTTATTATATTAAGCACTGCGATAGCAATCCATAAACTAGGTTTATCTACATCAAGGAACTTTAATCTTTTCATAATCATTAGCTTTGTACTCCTCTATATAAGACTTCAAACTCCCTGCTCCATAAGGTGCATCTTTACCAAACTGATCGTAAGGACTAATGAACTCTGACTTGCTTGATGTATCAAACATCCTAGTTTTCATCGGTTTACGAGTACGTCCCGGTCTGACCAAGATACGCCTCTTACCACCTATATCTTGTATGTACCAAACCTCACTTAACTTAAGTGGAATGGATTGTGGAAGTGAACCACCTAATGCCATAGATATATAAAGCAGATTACCCTCGCTATCTACAGTAGGCGGTGCTTCATGTGATATGATTATAAAATGTTTATTATACTTCTGTGTAATACGATTAATAGCACTAACCATACGAAGTGTTAGGTTGTTTCTAGCACCGTAAGCGCCGGGACTTGGACGCATAACAGTAGCACCTTTAGTGGCAGCAATACCTGCATCAGTAGCAACTTGTGCATAAGATGTAGTGCTGTCTACAATAACTGTGTCAATAACATTTTCTTTGTCTGCTAATGCTCTTGATAAACCTAAAGGATCATCAGTTTGAAACTTGTTGGTGACAATATGTCCTTCTCCACTTAAATCAACTACGTGTACATCAGGACGTTTACCAAGGCTAGAAGGTCCATCAGGATCGAAATTGATTAACAGTTTGTTGCCTGGAGCAGAACAAGCTAAGGTAGTTTTACCTGTACCAGCATCACCCCATAGTAACATAGCTAAGCGGTGCGTCATGTTTTCTTGTGGTACAGCTTCTACACCTGTAAGATTAATTTCCATCAAGTTGTTCCTTCATCATGCAACGGACTCCATTCATCCACAACCATTTCAGTTAGTATCTGTTCTCTATCTTCATCGTCAGCATAACAATATGGTATCATAGAGCAAGGTCTAAAGTATCGGTTACAACTATGAGTAAACATAGGTGCATTGTTTAGATCGTCTTTATAAGTTTCTAGAAGGTCTACAGTCCACAACAACCAGTTAAACCATCGTTCAAAGTGATGACTTTCTCTACGAACATTCTCCCTAACGATCCCACCCATGTCGAAGTTGCGAGGAAGCGGGATGGCCATACCAAGTATCTCTGCTTTGTTGATTGGCCTACCTATGATAACAGATGCAGCAATGCAATAGCCTGTAACTTGTGTAGCCATTTCAAAACTAGTGCGCCAAGCTTCATCAAGTCTCGCACCTGTTTTGTTTTCTTGCAGTATTACTTCTCCATCTTTTTCATGCACACCATCTATCTTACCAGAGAACCTAATCTTTTTAGTGCTTCCATCAGTGAAAGTGTAAGTAAATGTAACATCAATCGGTATCTCAATACCAACACTCTCATTGTCGTCTCCAATCCATACAGGTGCTCGGTTCCAATCCCATCTATCTATGTAAGCTATTAAGGCTTCTTCAATATTACTAAAGGTTCTTCGCCTATCTCCAGGGTCGTCATAGAAGTCAGACGTTTCAAGGGCGGCCAAACAGTAGGAAAGGCTCTGTTGTCTTTCATCTGATCCTTTAGTGATGCTCGATAACATCTTGGAGTGTCGTGTATCTCCAAATAGTCGCGTACCGTGTACATCTGCAAGATCGGGGCGTCCTTGCGTATTACGCATTTGCCACAATCGCACCGCTGCGTAGACTTCATGTGATACACTCCCTGCTTCTAATGCCATTGACCTACCACCACCACTAAGCGTTTTGTGATGATGGTAACGAACTATGCCCCATGTAGGACACGTGTTAACTGCTACTAATTTTGTGTTGTCATATGCCTCTAAGGTTAGTTTATCTTCTTCTGTGGTGAGTGAGACTTCTACGTTCTCAATTGATTTCGTTATCACCTATGTTTTCTCCTTGAACAGACTTCTCTATAGATTGCATCTTGTTCTTCATGTTGTCAGCTACATCACTAAACTGTGATACGATCGTAATAAGCTGTGCTTGCATTGTAGCTAACTCGGCTAGAGCCTTCTCAAGATGGTGGTTTTTCTCTGCCAATCCACAGAGTACACGAAGCAACGCAGGTTCTACTCTACCTTTAAGAGCGAACTCTACGTCTCTAGCACGGAAGTTTTCTATGTCTGGTGCGCGGGCTTTGGTTATATTAAAGGGTTTGGTTTGTTTACTCATTTCACTAAATCTCCTACTGTAAGTCTTAGCACGTGTAATTCATTCAGCCACTTAGACATTTGATCTAATCCCTTGTCCACAGTAGCAGCTTTCTTCTCTATCTGTTCGCATCGTTTGATAAATAGAGCCTTATCTTTCTCGACTTTGATCTTCTGTGCAGCTTCTTGTGCTTCTTCGTACAATCGTTGCTGCCTCATGCGCTGTTCTTGTCGTTCCTTTACAAACTCAAGAGCAGTCTCATAAGTCATGTCAGATATAGAGGCTCGACGTATAGGAGTGTCAAGAGCCGTTTGCATGTTCTCTTTCCTTTACCATCTGGTCAATGAATTTCTTAGCAGCTTTCTGTGCTTGCAACAGACTCTTAGCTGTCTCTTTGTACTTAGATACATGCTGCACCTCTACGAGCCATTCCCACTCTTTAGTAGAGGGTTTGAACCGTACAGTGTATCTGTGACGTTTATATAGTTCGTTGATTGTTTTGGGAGTTACTTTCAATGCGGTTACGTTGGACAACGATCCGTTCCTTTGTTATAGTTATGTTGAAGTAAAGTGAGTAGGAGTATAAAACTGCAACCTTGCTATCTTCTCTCTGCAAAGCATGGCTAATTGCATGAGTGAGGGTATATGTCAGTGCTTAGGGTCCGGGATTAGCACCTAGATAACAAATTTTAACCAGCTTTATACTCCATCTTACATTACTTAAGTTTAGCGGTGACGTGCCCTATCGGAGCATTGATGAAACACGTCACCACAAGGTTACAGCTAACAGTGATAGCCAAGCTGCAACCTATTCTTGCTGGCCCTCGGAAGGACTTAACATAGGTACACCGTCACTGTTGCAAAGACGAACTTCTGATACTGGTACGAAGAAGTTTTCTCTGTGAGGTTTATCTATGTTAACAAAACTACCAGCAAAACCTTTAACTTTAGAGACCTGATCTTTGTATAGAACATAGTCATCTATTTGTATTTCTTGTTTACTCATGTTGATCTAACCTTTCTGCACAATCAATCAACATTTTTGTCAATTTGTCTTGGATTTTAGGTCCATTAGCACAAATTGCAGATCCAAAGCCGTTTTCCATTTCCAATCCAAAAGGATATTCTACTGTTAAATATACAGCAGAAGGATTGAGTTGTTCAGCATGAATACTATACCCAGCTTTTAACAGTTTATTAGCTGCAACAATTCCTTCTTCTTTAATAGGAAGAATTCCTTCCTGTAATCTATTATTAGGACGAATATGTTGGGTTACTGGAACAACATGCTGTACTGCTTTTGTCATAGTATCACCTCATAGCTTACTGCACCTTTAGCTTCATCGGTACACTCTGCAATCAAATCAGCAGCTTCCTTAGCACCCATGCTACGAGACAGTTTATTAATCAGTTTAGTTTGGTTCAACATCTTACGAGGCGTAGCTTTCTTAGCAGCAATGGTAAGATGCTCATTAGATGAAACTTCTGTACTCATACCAACATCAAGCTTGTCTGGATCAAAGCCGTTCTCCAGTAACATGACTTTCTTGGCTTGATCGTAACGCTTAGTGGCTTGTGTCTTGAGAAGTGAAGCAATGAAAAACTCATGTGCAGAACCATAAGTGTTGCTTTTGCTTTTTAGTGGAGCAGTACCGTTGCTAGTACCAATCCTTGCAAAAGCTTTGCTAGCTAATGATCTAACATGGGTAATGGGATTGTCGTTTACAGTTGACATAAATAAGTCCTTTCGATTTTAGTTAAGGTAATCTTTATAACACACTTTGACGCTTATGTCAAGTAGGCATGTGCATACTATATGTAGTAGGTATTAAGATTTCGGCCTACTAGACCTAGATGTTACAGTTTATCTAATAGATGTTGATCTGCACAAATAACAACTACATTACCTACTAATGGTTGTGCAATCAACTCGTCTTGTTCTAGCCACAAGTCTGTAGCTGTTTGATTGAAGGGTAAGTTCTGCATCCTACCTTCTTCGTTTACATAAACAATACAACGGCTGCCTTTATACGTGTTAAATCGAGGAACAGTTTGGATGTAACCGCCTACAATGTCTTGAAGGGCTTGTAAAGAAGGTGCAGCAGTTTGGGTAGAGGACAGAACCTCTCCTTCTGGTTGGATAGTATGGAGTGTGTAAGTCATGTTAAGTCTCCTGTTTAGAATGGTATATCGTCATCAAGTGGATCAGGTGCGGGTACAGGTGCAATTGGTTCAGGTATAGAGTGTTCAAGTACAGGTTGTGTTTCATAAACTACACTAGCTTGGATACTATCTACCATCTTACCCATAGCAGCTTGAATGTCTGGTTTGATTGCATCTAAGATACGTTCTTTAGCTTCATCAGACAATGAGAGTTTAATCTCACGTGACCAACCAGTTTCTAGACTCACTTCGATCCTATAAGTCCCTTTAAGGTCTCCATAATCTACACGAGATACATTGATTGTTTTAATTACAGTTTCATTACTCATCTTCTAAGTCCTTTACGTGTTCGTATCTGTCACCATTGACAATGTTAGTTACTGTTGATCTAGCTATACCATATAGTTCTCCTATAACTTCGTGAGTCGGTCCGTTATCTTTAGCTGCTAACTTGCGTATAGCCTTCACAGTGTGGTGCGGTAAACCATGACGTTCACGTTGCTTCATATCGTTCATGTTGTCATCGTGATCGCCGCCCTCTACATGATCTGGTCTACAACACATTTGGTTGTCACACTTGTGTCTTGCTAATAAACCATCTAGACAACCATCACCATACACAAGTTCATGGGTTATACGATAAGCTAACAGCTTCTTGCCTCCTATCTGTATGTAAGGCCTATCTTGTGCATTAAGTTTGCCAGTGAAAGGCCAACAAGGAGTAGTCATGTCACCGTAAAGTTCAGTAGCAGTCATGTCTACTTTAGTGAACACTTTCTTAGCATTTTTAGGTAACATGAATTATTCCTTAGAAAATAGTAAAGGTTACACCACCTATAGCAAACCCTATAAGCAATGTTAAAGCATGACTAGCTACTTCTCTAGGTGACAGCCTGCTTCCCTTTACTATCCTACGTTCGGTTAGTGATTTATTCGAGTTAGGTAATGGCATCTTATCCATTAAAGTTGTCTCCTAATGAGTAGTAGGGAGTATTAGATGTTCGTTGTTTGCTACTCCTGTAGTCAGTGCAACTTTATCTAAACTCATAAATAATCCCTTTCAGTATGGTGTATAATCTCTAGGTTTAATCAAAGCAACGTCCTCTGTTCCGTCACCTTCTCTAGTTGTGATACGTTCAACTGTGCCATCATCGTGTAGTGCTACGAACGTACCGTGCACAAAGTCATTAGTGTGCAGCCACAGACGCCAAAGACTGTTAGTACTATCACGATCTATAGCACTAACAGTTATTTTATTTGGCAAGCCTACACGAGTTACACGGATGGACATGGTTGTTGGGTTGTGTAGTTCATGTCGAATATGCCACTCCAACACACACCTTTTTCTAGGTACTGATAGATGCGTTGTGCTGCACCTTTAGGAGTGTTATCTAAACCTTTCCACTCTGCACTAAAGAAACGTTGCATATCAGTAAAGTTTTCTACACCAAACACTCTTTTAACGTATTTAGGCCAAGTTTCTGTCCCCCTAGATTTAATTCCAGCAGCAGGACCATGACCAGCAGCACAAGCAACAGTTCCACAAACAGGTTGAGGGAGTTGGTAAGGAGCAGTAATATATTCCTTAGTTACAAGATTTTCTGCATAACTCCACATATTAAACTTGTCGTAGTCATCAGGCAACGCCCACAAATAGTCAGCAAGTATCTGTAAGTTCTTACGCTTCCAATCTTCTGTCCCTTCTTCGTAGTTGTTAACGCTACGTAACCGTTTAGTATCTGCTAACATGAGTTCTTTAAGTTGTACTTCATCATATAGTGCCATTAGTTTGTCCTTTCATATCCAACATGAGCATCGAAATGAGAAATTCTAAAGTTGTCTTGAGTGTTGTATAGATACTCTGTGAACTTCTCATACTCTCTAGTGAGTTCATACCAAGCATTGCTCTCTACTGATTTTATAGAACTAAGTCTTTCCTTCCAGTAATCAGCCAACACTTTATAGTGCCTACGTTCAAACATTGCTGCCATTCATAACCTCCTTCTCTTTATCCAAGTCACGGTTATTAGCACGGAAAGGTGTAAACTCTCCTTCTGGATACCTAGCTATCAGCTTATCTACATTCATAGACAGTGCGTCATCTAGTGTAGCACCTACAGAGTTTAGCATCATGGTTACATAAAACAACATATCACCACACTCTTCAATGAAGTTGGTTCGAGTCATTTCGTTCTCTTCATCTGTTGTGTGTATCAAACCATTAGCAAGTTCAGGCAGTTCACTAACAACACCACAAAAGCCGTGGAAGAATTTAGACATATTAATGAAAGGGTAAGAACGTTCTGTTTCGTCAATGTACTCTTGCCAACCGTCAATGCAACCTTGCTTGTACGCTTCTGGTATAGGATCAATTTCTTCTGGACCAACTTTACCGTAGAAGAGTGCTTTCTTAGCT
>Ga0210043_1000467_pt1 | contig 42711 bp, 75 predicted proteins | sample CryGeymet201501t_FD_183990 | JGI IMG/M metagenome (GOLD analysis project Ga0210043, IMG submission 183990) | Groundwater microbial communities from Crystal Geyser aquifers in Utah, USA - Crystal Geyser metaG 2015-01t (SPAdes) (version 2) | ecosystem: Environmental > Aquatic > Deep subsurface >... | reverse complement strand
ACCAGTATGATGATAGTGCTGAATCCATTACTGACCGTGTTGGATTTGCTAATGAATATACTGCCGACCATACCTCTTTTCCGGCTTTATCTAGTTCTTCATCTATATTCATAATATTGCCTCCTAATTTCACAGCAACCCTATTTTTGTTACTATAACCCGTTTCAAAAATCAGTTCTTCTGGGTAAATAATCTCTTTCACTCACCATAAAATCACTTGTTATTTTCTTTATGGCATCATCGCTTAAGCCGTCCTGTCTTAATAGCTCTGCAAACGTAAGTAATTTAGCTCTGCATTCATCTCTTTTTGTTTTTTCCATAAAATAATCTCCCTCAGCTGCATTAAAATAACTCATTATAGCCAGTTGCTTTCTAAACGCAGCTACCAACTCTGCTTGTTTTACCATAACCATGCTATCTAAGTCTCTTTGAAATTCCATTTTTACCATCCTGTTGAGGTTAATATATATAATATAAGTACTACACCCGCCCATATCATCAGTTGCTTTATAAAAAAATCGTCTCTCATAGGAGACCTTCTTGAGTCCAGAAATATTGACCTGTGTCTTCATCGTATGTTATATAATCTTCATTTATTAATTCTTGAATATCGTGGTCTGTTACACCAAAGCTCTGGACCACATCATCTCCGAATGTTATAACGGTACAATTACAGAAAAAATGCTCGCCATTTTTAGTTAATTTCAAGAGTCCTCCTAAGCATAAATTAAAGTTGCTGTTAAAATCCCTATCCAAGGATTGATTATAAATAAACCAATACATAAAAGCACTAATATAATATTATACATCTTGCTCGCCTGTTACCTGTATAATCATCTCTTTTACAAGCTCTTTATTTCTATGGTTATTAACCCATGTAAGGGTTTCGTTATTTTCATCAATAAACACTATTTCATTTTTAGAGTAAATTATATTAAATTTAATGTCGTTAGATTCGATCGTATACATAATAACCTCCAAAATTATTTTATTTTCTATCTAATAAGGCATCTAGCATCATTATTCTGGCTAAACAGACCTGGTTTTTAGCCTTCATCTTATAATGAAGCAATCCAGTTGCTTTATATAAAAGTAAGTAGGACCTTGCTGCTTGTAAATGTATCATTTTATCCCTCCATTTCATTCTTTATTCATTATTGCATAGGTTGTTTATATCAGCGCTACACCAATGTTAAATATTATAAATTTCTACAAGATTTTTTTATAAAAATAATTGTTACTACTACTACAGATGTGCTTGTTATTAGTCCTAGTATTAGATCTTTCATATATCCTCGCTATTTAGTGTTTAAAATAACTCGTCCATGAGTCAGTGTTTACTTCCCTAGAAGATGGGCAGACATGCCTTGTTTAGCGCTGACAGCGTGCTGAGCCAGGTTTAGTGTGGCTAGGAAAGCAAAGCTTATTATAAGTATAAGTGGTAGGTAAGTTTTAATTGTTTTCATTATATTCTCCTGTTGTTGTCTTGTCTGGTACTAGAATAACACCATATAAAATATCTGTCCTTCACATATGTTAAATCGTATAAAAATATTTTATTAACCAGGAATAAAAATGCTTAAATGCAATAATATCACACACTTAATTATTTTAAATATATTTATTTAAAGCGATATCTCTAAGTAGTTGATATTACAGGGAATAGGCGCTTTAAAACCATATCTTAAACCATATAAATATCTAATATCTCATATGCTTGACACGATTATTTAAATAATGATATATTTAATTATCCCTTAATTATGTCTTAAACGAAGCCTTCATTTAAGTCTCCATTACTAGAATGGTGGGATTGAGTGCCTAGCGGCGAATATGTCTATAACATAATTATAACTTTATTACCCCCAACTTTATTAAAATATAAACACACCTAATCTAATGTAGTTCAACTTAATTATAATCTGGTTACTAACTATATTTAAAACTTAATTATAAACATGTTTATAACATAGTTATGCACAACATATTTACTCATAATAAAACCATAAATAGATCAATAAATAAGTCAATAATAAAGCCATAAATAAGCCATAAACAAACCAATAATGGACACCAACCCTTTCAACCACATCTATTATAAACCTATTAAGCCAGACAGCATTATAATCTGGTTATAGCTACACCCCCCCTGGATATTGACCCCCCCATCAAGGATATAATTACTGGATAAAGGGGGCACACCCTAGACATATACCACCCCCCAAAATAGTTTAAGACCTTGATATAACAGGGTTTTAACCACTCTCCCCCTAACAAATTTTAAGGGAAAAAGTACTAATATAATTGGTGACATTATGTCCTTTTCACACCAAAATTATGCTGAGGAATGACCAATTCCGAGGCATAATTATAGGGTTTTTAAAATATTCAGTTTCTATTTAAATAGACCTAATTACAATAACCTACATTCCCCCAACTTATTTATATCTCTATTACAAATTCTATTCACATAACTAGTAATGAAAGTACTATTATGGTACTATAAATTATAGGAGGATTATGAAAATAATCATAAAAGGTATACCATATAAAGTAATATTATTTAGTAATGTTGAGTTTATAAAGGTGCATTCAGATGCATCCGTGGCAATGCATGTAGGTACCAGAGAATTACATTTTAGAGAAGATCACATAAAGAAGAATGTTATAATACATGAAGTAACACATGCCTTTATAAACAGTTTATGTTTAGGCTCTTGTAGTAATATCTCTCTTGAAGACTTTGAAGAAATTATCTGTGAATTAATGGAAGATCATCTTATGGATATAAACCGAATTAGTAACGAAATCTTAACATACCTTAAGGATACCAAGGCACTTAGAAATAAGAAAAGGAAGAAGGCTAAGAAATGATTGAATCACTTGGATGGGTAGCCGGTTTATTATTTGCCTTCTGTGCACTACCTCAAGCAGCCAAGTCTATTAAGGAAGGTCACTCTAGAGGTGTTTCTATGACATTTCTCTTAATGTGGTTCATTGGGGAAATATTAAGTATATTCTATATTTATTTAAAGCATGGGATAGATCAGCCTCTTATGGCTAACTACCTATTAAACATAATGTTTATATTATGTATATTAAAATATAAATTAAAGGAGCGTACATGTTAGAAACAGAAGAAAAAAGAAATGACAAAGAATATTTCAAATTACCTTTACATATCAGATTTATTCTAAGAGTATCTATTATTCTAATAAAGGTAACTATAAAACCTCTTATGAAAATTGGATTTACTCCCTACTTCGCAATTTATTATTTAAGAACAGGGAAAGAAAAGATAGAAGTAGAGGAAACAGTTACATATTATAACTAGGATTAATTATGGCAAATAAACAAAAACTAAGTAAAGCACAAATAGCATCTATAAAAGATATGTATATGAAATACAAATCTATATCTGAGATAGCTAAGGCGTATGGAGTTTCTCGTACAGCTATTAACTGGCATATTAACACAAACGCCTGGGCAGCAGAAAGAAAGCTAAACGAATCTGAAATACTATCTAGCTTTACAGACGCAAAGAAATCAGACTTTGTTAAGATGACTCAAAGCGCAGTTAATATTATGGCTCGTAGTTTAGAGAATCTTTCTACAAGGCATGACCCTCCTTCAATACTAGAAGCAACCAAAGCAGCAGATATATTAAAAACATTAGATAACATACTACGCCTAGATGAAGGTAAACCGACAGACATCGTAGAAAATCAAGATAAACCTATGGATGATAAAGAACTTAAGAGAAAATTAAGCGCAGATCCATTTTCAAACATCATCGTCGAGAACGACGAGGAGGAATCAGATGATACGCTCATTAATTAACATTGTTACTGCCCTATGTGCTGCACTACTTATTTTTGCACTAGCCAAACCAACAAAAGTAGATCTACCTAAAGAATGGGCTAAGCATGTAGTTCCATTTAGAGTATCTATTATGAATAATGCTAGACACGCTACTGGATTCCACCTCTCCTACCAAGGTAAGACTTTTATTGTTACCAATAGGCATGTATGTGATTTCAATATAAAAGTATTTAAGCACAGGAATATTCAATTTGGTGATTTTATGGCTAAGATAATTGCAATAGATACTTTACACGACTTATGCCTGGTTACAAGTAATAGAAATGAAGGACTTACTTTAGCGAAGACACAATCAAAGCCTTTAGATAAAATTACTTTAATTGGATTTCCACGAGGATTAGGTAAAACTATAAGAGAAGGCAGGGTTATGGGAGATTATCCAATATTTGCCCCTTGGTTAGATAATAGAAATGTAGAAGCTTTTCAAATATCCGCTATAGGGTATGGAGGAAACTCAGGTTCACCTATTCTTAATGAAGAGGGTAACGTAACAGGGGTTTTATTTGCTGGTCATAGATATTTTCATACAGAGGCATATATAGTACCACTATCGTACTTAAAGGTATTCCTGGCTCTACACGCTAAGTAATATTAGTTCCATATTTGGAACAAAATAGGCTATATATACCATATATGGGATTTTAATACGATTAACTAGAGTAACCGTAAAATAGTTACTTAAGGTAGATGATAAGTTTTTATAGTGAATAACGTATCAAAATGGAGAGATAAGTGACTGATATTAAAGAAGAGAAGCTACATTTATTAAGTCCAGAAGAACATCTATACCTTCAGATAATGGAGGATTTAAACAGACCTTTTGGAGATGGTATTAAAGTAGGGCTGGAAGGCAGGCTACATCAAGACCAAATAAACCAATTAAAACCCTTATATGATATAAGTAATAGTATTAACAGTATGTTTATATCCTGTGGGCGGAAATGGGGTAAAACAGAACTTGTGGCGTATATCTTATGGAGACATGCCTTACTTAACCCAGGATCTGCTTGTTACTATGTAGGACCGGAAGCAGCCCATGCTAGGAAAATCTTATGGGATGGTAACAGAATACAGAAGTTCCTTGGCAAATCTACAAGCAGGTATTTACTTAAGACACAAGATCAGCCTATGAAGATCATTCTTAAGAATGGCTCCTTTATTCAACTAGTTGGGTCGGATAACTACTCTGTAGCCAATGGGCTAACACCCCATATTGCAGTATATGATGAATTTAAAGCATTTAATCCTAGGTGGCATGTAGAGTTTGCCCCTAACAGGGCGGCTAAAGCGGCTCCTTTAATAATTATAGGGACAAAGCCTCGACCAGGTAACAAGAATATGGATCAATACAATGAGTTACTTGAATATGCTCAAAGTAATCCTAAAGAATGGTATGTGGCTGAAAGAACTACGTTTGATAACCCTATTAATCATCTACCTGCTCAAAAGCAAATAATAGACCAGGAGATAAAACAGCTAATAGAAAGGGGTGATGAGGATATAGTCCAACTAGAGTACTATTCTAAAGTCCTGGCAGGTGGTCGTAAAGCCATATTCCCTATGTTTGATAAAACAGTTCATGTAAGCCCTCATAAACAGTTAGTTAGTTCAATATCTAATGATATAAAGCGTATGGAGTGGTATCTTATAACAGATCCCGGTACAGTTACCTGTTTTGGGGCTTTATTAGCCTGTATTAACCCTTATAGTAAACAAGTATACATAATGGACGAGATCTATGAGAAAGATCAAAGAGAGACGTCTACAAGGCGTATTTACCCTCGTATGGAAGCCAAGGCTTTAGATTTGTACCCAGGAAGCAATGTTGGGGACGATTGGGTAAAAATAGCTGATGAAGCTGCGTCATGGTATATGAATGAAGTAATGGATCAATTCTATATATACTTCTCCCCTACTAATAAGAATCATAATAAAAAGGAACAGGGCTTAAGTTTAATTAAGGATCAGATGATTCATAAGCTTGTTCATATAAGTGATAGATGTGTAAATCTTATAAATGAGATAGAGAAATATGCCGTGGATGATAAAGGTAACATACCTAAAATACATGATCATCTTATAGATTGTTATAGATATCTTAATGCGGCTGCTAACTATAACATGCATGAATTACTAGAAGCTGTTAGGTATAGAAGTGATCAAGAAGCTATTAGAGAAGGACGTAGAAGACATCCTCGTCATGATGTAGAGGAAGAAGGAAAAGATTGGATGAAGGGCGTATTTGATATAGATTTTGAGTAAACATGTTTATAGACAGGCACCAAAGAACTAGACTGTGATAATATTGAAGACCTTATTTAAGACTATGTTACAGATTAGGAATATCTATGTCAATACATCATGTAAGAAATATTTATATTTTTTTCTTACTGGATATAACTATTCAAGGACTTGACTATTAGCCCCGATAGTACTAATATAATACTTAGTAAATAGGAGGGTTATGGAATTAGGATTATTAATAACATGTGTAATATTATCAACAATATCTCTAATATTGTCTATAATATGCGTCATTATGATAATAGCTAGAGACAAATCTACGCACACAGTACAGATGATGCCAGTGGATGCAGAGATAGAAAAAGCTAATGAAGAATACTTAAGTAAATGGGCGACTTCAGAAAAAGCTATAAAGAAAGAGCAAAGACTCTATCAAGAAGAGATCGAGACAGAGATGCCAGAGTTTAGTTTAACAGATGAAGATAAAGAAATATTTTCAATATAAGGATAAAAAATGTCAGATCTTTTTGATGAAATTGATGATTATGAACTATCAGAAAAAATAGAACCTTTTTATAAAGTATATAATAAGAAGAATGAAAAAGAATTATTATCTTGGCTTAACAAAGTCAGGACAGCTCTTACCTATAACGCGAAGACCCGAACACTCAATCAGCGAATGAATTTAACAGCGTACCGTGGATTAAGCCTGAATAGATGGGAGCGCTCTAGAGATGATAATGGAGTAAGAAGGATCAGCAGACTTAACAAGTTTATTGTTAACCACCTGAGAGATCTTACAGAAATGAAAGTCTCACAAATGACCCGACTAAAACCGGCTGTGGAAGTTCTCCCATCGAATGATGAATATGAGGACAAAGCTTCGGCAAGGGTAGTCGGGTTATTAATTAAACATCTATTTTACATGAATAATCTAGACTTTATTATCCAGCAAATGCACAGACATGCACGTATTTTTGGAGAAAGCTTCTTATATATTGATTATGATCAAGAAAAAGGAGACCTAGATCCTGCTTATGTAGAAGCTAGAAACGCAGGTATAAAAGAAATTCAATTACCTGATGGGTCTACATATAATACAGAGAAGCCTCTTAAAACGGGTGACATATGTTACGATATTGAATTACCTTGGAGAGTTCTTCTTCAAAGAAAACAAAATATAGAGGACGTAGAATATAATTTTAGAATTACTGTGGAAGAAGTACAGAAGCTTAAGGATAAATATCCAGATAAAGCTAAGTTAATTAAATCTAATGATGACTTAAGAACTTTTGACATAGAGTCTTTAGAAGATAGATTCCTAGAAGAGCACGTTATTGTATATAAGTTTTTCCATAAAAAAATAGGTGAATTAAATCATAAAAACGTGTATATAGAATGTACAAATGATTGTATTCTATTTCAAGAAGAAGAGAAGTTTAGTCACGATAAAAATAACTTTGTACGTCTTACAGACCAGGATGTTCCTGGTGTATTGAATGGTGTATCTGCCTATGAGACAATTCTTCCCTTACAAAAAATGTATGATAATATTTCTACATTAATAGCAAAGAATATTTATTTAACAGCCCATGCAAAATGGCTTATGCCTAAAGGTGCTTGTAAAATAGAGCAATTAGGTAACGATAATACTATAGTACAATATCAAGGTCCTATACCTCCTCAACTGGCTCAAGTAGCAAGCAATCCTGCTGAGGTATATGCTTTTAGAGAACAAATAAAACAAGATATGCAAACTGTATATGGTAACCATGGTATAAGCCGTGGAGAGGTTCCTAAAGGAATTACAGCAGCATCTGCCCTTCAATTCTTAAACGAATTAGAGAATGAACGTAATTCAACAGATATATCAAAGCACAGCTTTCTGGTTTTAGATATTGCTAAGATGTCAGTAGCTATCGCAGGTGATTATTACAATGTAGACGATGGCAGAATGTTAAGAATTGTAGGAGACTCTAATAAACACCTTATCAAGCATTTTGATGTCGCAAATCTAAATAAAGACTATGATATAAGATTTGATAACTCTACAGGACTACCAGAAACAAAATCCGCTAAGATCCAAAGAATTATGGATACAATGCAAAGGAATCCTAATTTATTTAGCCCTGAGCGATGGGAAGAGCTATTAGATTTAGGCAGTTCTGAGAGAATGACTAAGTTATCTACAGATGCAATTCAAGCAGCAGATTCTGAAAATGAAGATATCTTTGCCGGAGAACCTGTCGGAATGCCTGAAGACTGGGAAGATCATATTGCACACTGGGAAAGTCATGTGAGATCTGTACAATCCAGATCTTTTAAAGAAGAGGCTACTCCTGAAATTAAAGAAGCTATGAAAATGCATATAAAAATAACAGAGCAATTAATCATAGAGAAAATGGCTAATAATCCTTTATTTCAAGCTAAGGTAGCGAATTTAAAGCTATTTCCTATTTTTTACCATGAAGGGGCACCTACTCCTTTTAGTGCAGAACACCAAGCTGCTATGGTAAATGGACAATCTAATAGAGGAGAACCCGTCACAGGAAGTATACCTGGGGTAGATAAAGAGGATATAAATAATCAATAACTTGATTTTTATTTTAAATAGTACTACTATAGTACAAGTAATGGAGGAATGAGTATGAGCGATAGTAGCATATCGGAAATTATGATGGATCAAGTAGACATGTCTACGGACCCCTTTGATGATGTTGTAGAGATTGAACCTACAACAGAAGCAGAAGGATCAGACCCGTTTGACGAAGTTGATGAAGGGAGTGATGAACAGGATGTTTCATCAGAAACATCAGAAGAAGAGAAAAACGAAGTTGTCGCAAGTGAAGATTCAGAAGACGAAGATAGCGGCGGAGAAGAAGATAAAGAAGAATCTACAGAAGACAGTGAAGACGAAGTCGGAGTGGATGAACTTAATAAACGAATTGAAGAAGGATCTTTAGAATTAAAGATTAATGACGAGATAGTTACACTTAAAGACCTTAAAAATGATTATATAGGTCAAAAAGAAATTGCCCGTCGATTTACTGATTATGACATTAAGAGTAAGAAGCTAGAAGCAGACACTAATGAGATCAATGGATACATTAATGACTTTGCAGCCGTTTTAAAAAACGGAGACTCTTTAGGAGCAATGGCATATTTAGGAGAGTTCGCAGGAATTCCTCCTTATATGATGAAAGAGCAACTTATTGCCGCCCTTACTCCAGAGATAATCAGAAGAGATCAAATGACATCTACTGAAGTTCAAAACGAACTACTTAGTAGTCAGAATAAATATTTGCAGGATCAACGTGAGTCCGAACTAAAGAAGCAAGCCTACAGCCAAACCCAAGAGGAAGCCAGTAGACTTGTAAATGACCTTCGGGAAGCTAACGGGATAGACGAACAAACTTGGAATGAAGCTTCTTCTCATTTGGAAAAGAATCTTACAGAAGGTGAAGAACTAACCCCGGAACTTGTAGCAGACACTATCAAATATGGTAGAATGTATGAACAAGCGGAGTCAGTTATAAATCTCTCTGGAGAACAACTTGAAAATAAGGAACAGTGGATAGAAGAGTTAGTAAATGTTAAGGAAAAGTATCCGGATTTTACGGAAGATGATTTAAAAGAAGTACTTCTAAACGCATTGGAAACAGTTAAGAAATCTTCTTCACAGGAAAAATTAGTTAAGAAATTAGAGTCAAAGAAGACACAAGTTTCTAAAAAACAAGTTAAACAAACTAACCCAGTCTCAGAGGACATTGATCCCGAACTAGAAGACTGGATATAAAATGAAGACTTGTTCTAAATGTGGTGAGACATTGTCACTTACATGCTTTACAAAGGATTCCTCTACTAGAGATGGTAGATACCCTTCTTGCAAAGAGTGTAGAAAAAAGTACTCTTCTAAATATAGAGAAGAGAATAAGGACAGGGTTCTGTTAATAAATAGAATGAGTAGGCATAGAAATTTAGATAGCATAAGAAGAAAAGACCTTATTAGGAATAAAGACCCTAAAAGAAAAGCTTCTAAAAATGCAAGACAGAGATATTACTTAGTGAAACATCGTTCTTTAAATAATATGTTTCATACAGCTACCGAGTCTATATATCTAGATTGTGTTTGGTTAAACAAGTATTCTGAGGAGATCTATGAAGTCGATCACATAGTTCCTCTAAAAGGTAATAATGTAAGTGGTTTACATGTACCTTGGACTCTAGAAATAGTTTCTAGGTTTCAGAATAGAAGTAAAAGTAATAAATTAATATAAACTAATCCTCAAAGACTTAGTGTCGAGGAAAAACAAAGGATGACTTATTAGCACATGGACTTATTCGGCTTCAAACGAAGCTAATTTAATGAAAGTTAAATACGGTAAGCTAATTGAAAAACAATTCAATATGGATAACGTATTATTCGCAAGAATAAACAAAAAACAAGATTTCGTAGGTAATCAAATTGAGATTCCTGTAATCCAATCTATCGGTGGTGGTGTTGGTGCTGGTTCTCTTCCAACTGCTAACGAAAACAAAGTTGGTAAGGCTACTCTTACGACTAAAAAACTTTATGCTGTTACAAGCATTGACCGTGAAACAATGAAAGCAACTAAAACTGACGAAGGTTCTTTTGTTCGTATGACTAAATTTCCTGTTAAGATTGCAACTAAATCTTTCAACAGAAACTTAGAAAGAATGATCACTAGAGCACCTATAGATGGTTCTGGTACTCTTGTTACTGGTTCTGCTTCAAACTCTAACTGTTCTGGCGTTGGCTCTACAGCTGATCCATATGTTATTGAACTAGATCAATCAGGTGTTTATAACCAAGCTGATATCGAAACTATCGAAATTGGTGATTTAGTTCAAATCAATTCTGAAACTACTGCTGCTCTTGAAGTTGTTGATATCGTAGTTACTTCTGCTGTCCCGGGATCTGTAGCTGTTTCTCTTAAACTTACAGGATCTTCTGCAAGACTTGACGTTATCGGTGATACTGGTATCCCAGCTCCTTTTGGTGCTTCTGATAAAGTTTATATGCAAGGATCTAAAGATAATGAGCTTGCTGGTTTAGAAGGTGTTCTTCAAGCTTCTTCAGGATCTTACAAAGGTATTACCATCGGTCGTAGATGGAAATCATATAATAAAGCTGTGGCAGGAGCTGCTCTTAGTACTGATCTTATGAATGATGTTGTTATCAACATTAAAAGACAATCAGGTGAGTCTCCAAGCCTTATCTTAACTTCTTTTCACCAGTATACAAAACTTCTTAACCTTTTAGAAGATCACAAGAGATATCCTCTTCCTGCAAAAGATAAGTCTTTCAAAGGACAGATCTCTTTCAATGGTGTTGAGTATATGAGTCCAGACGGATCTATCCCTGTTTTGGCTTCTAGGTATGTATCTGATGATAATATGCTTTTCCTTAATGATAAGCACATTGAGTTAAACTGTCGTCCAGGTGGATTCGAGTGGTTTGACGAAGACGGTACTGTATTCCTAAGAGAAGCAGGTGATAGTTATGAAGCTCGTTACGGTGGATACTGTGACTTCTTTATAAACCCACACTTCCAAGGTATTCTATCTGGTTTAGCTGTATAGGTACAAAATAAATGAGGGGGTGTAAAAGCCCCTTTTAACAATAGCGGTAGACCGCTCCCTCCATAAGGGTTACAGGAGAATTCAATGAAAAGATCAATTCAATCAAATCAAAGAAAAGTAGAACTATTAACATTTATCGTAAGTGCTGACGGAGCAACTGTTACAGGCTTAGATAAAAACCAAGTAAGTGTAGCTGATACTGGTACAGGTGTAAAAACTGTTACTTTAAGTGAAGCAATGACTTCTGGGGACTATTCAGTTTTAGTTACTACTGCAACGGCTGATTCAGTGGCTCAAGTGTCAATCACTTCTTCCTCTGTATTTGTTGTTAACACTTTTGATTCTACAGATGGAACTACAGCAAAAGATGCTATTTGTCACATTCTAGTTATCGGAAGTAAAATAGCTGAAAGAGCATAGTATTCTAGGGGGCGGTCCTCCACGCCTCGTCCTGAGCATGACAAAAAAAGGCTCGTTCTTTATTAGAACAAAAGGATATTATGGATAATATAAAATTAATAACTCATAGAATAGATGACCTTAAAGACTCTGTTAATGAAAGGTTAGATCGTATAGATGCCAATCTTGCCGAGCACATGAGACGGACAGACGTTTTAGAACAATTACACAGAGATAATCAAGAAAGAATACAGTTATTAGAAGAACCTAGAAAAGCTCTTCTTTTCCTTAAAAATGTGTTAATATATGTATCAGTAACATCAGGTGCAATAATAAGTATACTTAAACTATTAGGAAAAATATGACTATAAAAGAAAGAATACAGTTACTTTGGGACCAAAACGGAGCTGTACATAGTGCGTATCCTTCTGTAGCTAACGCTACTAAATGGTGTGAGGATCTTTTAGAACTTCCTGAAAATGTAGCCGATACATTATTAACAGCCGTAGAAATAAAAGATGCCTTTTTAAAAAAGCAGTTTGAAGACACAGAGTATATTAGATTAAGACAAGCAGTCTACCCTTCTATGGCAGATCAATTAGATATTATTTTTCACGGCGGTTTAGAAGCATGGCATTTAGAAATTCAAAGAATTAAGGATTTATATCCTAAACCAGAGGAGATATAATGAGAGTTGAAACAGGTGATTTAGTTTTAAGCAGCACGAGTCTTGCATCCTCACTTACATCAAGTGGGATCTTTGTAGAAAGGTGTACAGAATATAGTATACAACTGGTTTTCACAGGCACTCCTGTAGGAGAGTTTAAGTTACAAGGGTCTTTAGATGCAGGAACACCCTCTAACTGGACAGACATAACCGGATCTGAAGAATCAGTAACAGAAGCCGGTGATATTCTTTGGAACGCTCAGGGTGTAGGGTATAGATGGGTTAGATTAATATACACCTCTACATCTGGATCAGGGACATTAACAGTATATAGAAGTCTTTGTAAAGGTACTGAGTAATGGCTACAAAGCTGATAAAATTACCTCCTCCTCCAGGTCTTAAAAAAGCTGTCATATATGATCAGAAACCCGCTGCGACACAAGGAGGTACTTTTACTAGTGGTGCTTGGAGAACAAGGGATTTAAATACCATAGAAGGGGATACAGGAGTAGTTAGTATCTCAAGCAATCAATTTAGTCTGCAAGCAGGCTCATATATGATATATGCAACGGCACCTGCTAGGGATGTTGATCAACATCAAACTAGGCTTTATAATGTTACGACCTCTAGTGTAGCGGCAGTAGGAACTGCTGAAAAGGTTTCAAAAGGAGCTCAGTGTCCTACATCAGTACTATCTACCACATTAAACATAGGGTCAGCGTCAACATTCGAATTACAACATAAATGTTTAACTTCTTTCGGGACATCTGGATTTGGCACTTCATCAGGAATATTCTCTGGACAAGTAGATATATATGCTTCTTTAATAATATTAAAACTATAAGGACCTATGGCAAGTAAGATAAAAGATTTACCATTTATACCAAGTGAAGCAAATGTTTTTTTAGTAAAAAGAGAAGTCCCTACTAATACTGAAGGAGCACCTACAATTGGAAAAGTATGGTCTGTAGTATATGTAAACAGTGTAGAAGGAGACACTTCTTTAGCTAGTATAACAGCTAATCAAATAACAATACAACCAGGGACTTATGTTGTAAAAATATTTCATGAACAAAATGCTGCTTCAGGAGTCTCTGCATGCAGGTTGTATGATGTGGATAATTCTTTAACTGCCATTAAAGGAAGTAGTAATATCGCTGACGATGTGACAATTACTATGGAGTTACAAGGAATACTCACTGTAAATACTGCCACAACATATGAAATACAGGTGTACAAAGCTAGTTCTGGAACACTCCAAGGAGTTCGTTGTAACTATGGAAACGAAGTATTTGTAACAGGGTTTTTTCTAAGATTATAAGGAAAATATGTCTACTAAAATAAATTTATTACCTGCAGTAAAGGGAAAGAAAAAGGCAGTAATAACTGATCAAAAACCTTCAGGAGTTAATGGAGGAACTTTTACTCAAGGTTCATTTATCACTAGAACATTAAATACTATAGAAGGAGATACTGATATAGTTAGTTTAAATTCTAATCAGTTCACAATACAGCCTGGGACATATCTTATATGGGGATCTGCTCCAGCATATTATGTTAATTATCATAAAGTACAATTATATGACATAACAAATTCAATGATTAAAGTTCAAGGAATGAGTTCTTATGCTACTATAGCGGGTAGCACAAGTTCTACAAAAAGATCGTTTTTTACAGCATATGCTGTATTAACAGTTCCTACCACTTATGAGGTCAGACATAGGTGCTCTTCTACGTCAGCATCTACTGGATTAGGGATAGCATCTTCAATGGGAGAGGTTGAGATATATACAGAGGTAAGCATAATACAATTAGAGGAGGCATAGTGAAAAAACAAGAAGTTACAATAGACTTACAGGTATTACAAGAAGTTATAGACTATTTACAGTTAAAGCCTTATAATGAAGTCAGTCAATTGATAAGTAAAATTATACAAGAAGTCAATAAGGAAAAGGAATAAATATGAGCGATGGGTTTTCAAAATTTAAGAAAGGCATACAATTAGATCCACAATCAGCCGATCCTAGTAACCCTGCTGAGGGAGATCAATTTTACTCAGACGGTACATCCAGAGCTAAAGGTATGTGGCAATATAAAGACGGTGCATGGGCGGAATTTGGAGGAGCAGGCAGTTCCGGTATTAACTATATGGTTGATGATAATAACAATGCTGAGAATGGCATAGGGGATTGGGTTACATACGCAGATGCTGCTGGCGAAAATGCTGTAGACGGAACCGGTGGGACAGCCTTATATACTACTTTTACCCAAAACACTACTACACCTTTAAGAGATACGGCTGATTTTAAATTAGCTAAAACGGCAAATAATGCTCAAGGTGAAGGAGCTTCTTGCGCCTTTACTATTGATAAGGCTGATAAAGCTAAGAAACAAACAATTAGCTTTGACTATGATGCAAGCCATGCTGGGTATGCAGATGATGATATTCGTTTATCAGTATATGATGTAACTAACGCCACACTAATTCGCATTAATGGTGAAGATCTGAAAGGCGGTAAAGGTACTCATTATGCTCAATTCCAAACAGCAAGTGATTCAACTTCTTATAGACTAATTGCTCATGTTAGTTCAACTAACGCTACTGCTTATGATGTCTTCTTTGACAACGTAAAGGTAGGACCAACTAATCTAGCTTTCGGTACGATAGTTACTGATTGGGAATCCACTACTCCAGTTGTCAAAGGTACTACAGCAGATCCTATACTGGGAACTACCGGGATAACTAACTTAAGTTACAGAAGAGTAGGAGATAGTTTAGAAGGGAATGTTTCTATATATCAGAGTGCAGCAGGTACAAATGGTACTGGAAGTTATTATATACAACTACCAAATGGTTTGACCATAGATTCAACTAAATACCCTTTTAATACTTCTTCAACACCTAGAAAAAATCTAGGAGATGCAGCTATTACAGTAAATGGTACTAGATATGAAGGTACTTCAATTCTTCAAGAATCTTCTGGAAGTTTCCTAGGTATATCCGCATATATATTTAATGATGTTAGTGGTATAGGAGAGTGGAACGCAGGTACTCATCCATTTAATACAGGAACTTATGATATACAAATGACATTCACTGTACCAATTCAAGGCTGGTCATCTAATGCAAAAATGAGTGAAGATCTTGGTGGAAGAGAAATAGTTGTATCTGCTTATTCAAATGGAAATGAGACTATAGGCGCTAATACAGCAATACCTTTTAGTACTACGGGTAGAGATACAACTGGTTCATGGTCTGGTACAGAATTTACAGTTCCTGAGACTGGAGATTACCATGTGGATATAATACTGCATACGGTAGCAAAAGATGACTATTATGGGATTTGGGTTAATGGTTCTAATGATGGATGGGTAGGTAAAACAGATAATAATGATATTGTTAATGGAAATAAGACTCTTTATTTACTCAAAGATGATGTTATAAGTGTTAGATTCAATGCTTCTACAACTTTAGTCACTGGTACAAATCATAGAATAAACATAACAAAATTCGCTTCCCCACAAACACAACTAGAAACTGAAAGAGAAGCAGTAAGAGTCACATGTGACTCAGGTCTTACAGTAACCGCAGGAAGCCCTATTATATTTAATAATATCATTACCAGTGATTCAGGTTCATATAATAGTTCTACTGGAGTCTATACAGTAAATAAAAATGGTATTATATCTGGATCAGTGAAGGTGAAACCTAGTTCATCTTCTGTAGTAGAAATTGGTATAGAAGTAAACGGAACAGAGGTGGAAGTTTTTGAAGCAGGTACTACTGCAAATAGTGTAACAGTACCTTTTGAGGTTCCAGTAAGTAAGGGAGATACTTTTGAAATAACCAACTCAGCAGGGTCCAGTTTAACACTAACTTCATCAGCTTTAAATAACGTATTAACATTTCATAGGGTTAAATAATGTATAAAATAACAGTAATCAACAATGTAAATGGTCGCCAATTTGGTGCAACTTTTGAAACTCAAGAAGAAGCTCAATCTTGGAGAGATAAGCAAATAGCTAAAGAGTCATGGGGTAAAAATGCTTATTCAAATAGACTTCCAGAGGATGAAACCCCTCTAGAAGGATTTGTTAGTTCACAAGCATGTGTTCTGCAAGAAGCTATCATTGATTCAATAACAGAAGAGGTTCTCACTGAACAAGTAGATGGAATTGAGTACTTTTACGATGTAGAGTACATAATCACAGAAGAAGACTTATCCTTGAATGCTGATTATGTAAAAAAAGAAGCTTTAGATAAAAGAAAAGCAGAATACGCTAAAATAGATGATCTATTAAAAGAAGCTTTGGTTGAAAAAGAATTAGGAGATTCTACTAAATGGAATCAGTATTTAGTACTAAGAACCAATATTAAAACAAATAACCCTTTATAGGATATATTATGAAAGACCCTATTTTAGTAAAGAAACAGAAAGCCCGGGACGCAGCAAAAGCAGCCAGGGAAAAATCCTATGACCTATATAGTACGCAAATGATTGATTTTGGTCATAAAATAGAAAGAACAGAAGAAGGATCTAAGGAAGAAGCAGATTTGATTAAAAGAAAGAATAGAATAGAAAAAGCGTTTAAAAGGAGCAGGAAATGAGCGACCCTAGAGAAAGAAGCTTAGGCAGAAAGTTTTTCATAATGGCTAAAGGTCAAGGTAAATACCAAGCCCCTGAGCAAGACCAATCAGCAGCAGCTAAACGAGCCAGAAAAGAATATAGAGACAAAGTTTCTAAAGAGCAAGGCAAGCGTTTTTCTCAAACTACACAGGAGAAATAGATGGCATATATCACTTTAGGAACGGCTCAACAGTTAGTCATAAAGGTTCCGACTTTAGGAAGCACTGACTGGGGAGATACTCTCAGAACAGATACATTTTTAAAAATAGCAGAGCATGATCACTCAGGATCTGGCTCAGGAACACCTTTGTCAACAGGAGCTATCAGTGCCGATGCTATTACTGGTGCTAAAATAAGACTAGATAACGACGAGTATATTAGAGCTAGAAACTTTGCTAATAGTGGTGACATATCTACTATAAAAATAGGGACAGATGATAAACTAGTTATTAATCCCGAAATTAGCACTGTTGTTAAATTAAGTAATAACATAGCTTTACAACATAGAAATGCAGCAGACTCTGCTTATGTATCTACTATACTATTGAACGCCTCAGATAAAATTGCTTTAGGAGCAGATTTAGCAAACCTGGCTATCATAAATGATACGTTTCTAACTGGTCGTAATAACGCGGATTCTGCCTACATCAATCTACTTAAAGTAAATACGTCAGATAAAATAGCAGTAGGTGCCGATTTAGCTAACGCCGCCTTAGTAAACAATGTTTCTTTACAACATAGAAACGCCGCTGATTCAGCGTATATAGAGACTTTAAAAGTAAACGCTTCTGATAAAATAGAGCTAGGAGCCAATGTAGTTTCAGCTAACATAGAGACAGCCTCTACAAGTTTAATAAACACTTTAGCTAGTGCAGTTACATTAGCAGATAACCAAGCAGCCACTACTGCTGGTATAGTTACTTTATCTACTGATGAGTCATGTGCTGTTCATTATAGAATAGTTAGAAATGGAGTTACTCAATCAGGTGTGGTAAGATTTAATGATGTAGATACTGTGCCAAGTGAGAGTTTTCACGGTACAGATGTAGGTGTTACATTTACCGTAAATGCAGGTGATTTAGAGTACGCTACAACCTCCACAGGAAATACAGCGTCTATGACGTATGTAGTTATAAAGGAATAACATGAGTTCGTTTTGGGAAAATGAGAGTTTTAAAGAGGCTGTAAAAAATAGACCTACATCTACAGGTAAACTAACAGCAAGTGCTGATAAAGTAGCGGCTAAGAAGGAAGGGTCAGGAAAAACTGGTAAGTACATAGCTGCTGCCAAACTTGCGAAAGGTGTCTTAGGCGGAGGACAGTCTCAAGAAGGCGGTAATCAAGATACAGGATCTAGCATGGCAGGAGGAGCGCTTTCAGGGGCAGCAGCAGGTGCTTCTTTCGGACCTTATGGAGCAGCCGTAGGAGCAGTCGCAGGCGCAGTCATGGGAGCAGCTTCGGCATCATCTGCCCGTAAAGCAGCTAACGCTAAAATAGAGGCTAATAAAGAAGCAAACCTAGGTAAGATAGCAGAAGATAAAGAAAAAAGAATAGGCGAGGCACTTCATCAAATGGGTGTAAGAATGGCAATCAGATAAGGATCTTATAATGACACGATACGTAAAATATCTTATTGACGACGTGAGACAATCTACAGAAAATACTGATTTCTCTGATACAGTAGGTATTAAAGATGCAGAGTTCTTAAGATTTATTAACGACGCTCAGTATAGAATACATAATTTAATTGTTCAACAACACCCTTCAGTATTTTTAACTGAATACACTACTTCTATAGTAGCTAATCAAGAAGCATATACTTTACCTGTAAAATCATTTATAGGTAATAAAGTTACTCAGGTAGAGTTTACATCACAATCTAGCGGTAATAGTTATTACTACCCTTTAAGACCAGCCTCCTTATATCAAAGGAGTTCTGGACCAAGCTCAGGAAAAGGATCACCTTCTAAATATATTAGAAAGTCTGGAGCAATACTATTATCACCTATACCTAGTTCTTCAACGGGATCTCTTAGAATAACTTATACACATAAGCTTCCTAAATTAGACTTAAGAAGAGGTTCTGTAGCAAGTGTCACCTTAGACTCATCTACCAATACTATAACCGCCCTTTCTCTTAACGTATCTACAGATACAGTAGATGGGACGGAACTAGATAAATTTACAAGACTTTCTATCTGTGATGAAGAAGGGAATGTAAAAATGGCTAATATAAAATATACAAACATAGATACAGGAACAGGAGTAGTTACTGTAGATGGGTCATTCACATATGACACCGGGGAAACAATAGAAGCTGGAAACTATGTTGTAGCTGGCGAATATAGTTCTACCCATACAGAATTAGATGAGTTAGTAGAAAGGTATTTAATAGCATATGCTACTTTAAAAATCTTTCAGAGAGATAGTAATATAACAGATCTACAAGTACAGCAAGAAATATTACTTTCTATGGAAACAGATATACTATCAGCTTATGCAGAAATATCTGACGACATCATGGAGATACCAGAAATAATAAGTGATGACGATTCTTGGTTCTAGGAGATCATTTTGGCAAACACTATAAGTAAATACTATAACAATATATTAGGACTAGATTTAAGGGTATCTGACCTTACTAGAAATAGCAATGCCGCTACAGGTGCTACTAACGTCCTGTTACGCCAAACTGGCGCTTTAACCAAAAGAAATGGGTTCCAGATAAATACAGAGATAGGGACTGGCGGAGCTGGTCTTATTAAATACAATAACGTAGATTTAGGTACAGGAACCATAACCGAAGAGTTATTAAGTATAGACGATTCTTTGTATCAATATACTCAACAGACATTTACTATAACATATACAGGATCAAACACCGCTTACTATGACTTATATTTAGATCCAGATACAGCTATATTTAAATTTGATATGTACGATAACAATGCTAATGTATTAGCTTTAGACTTAGGTACCGGGGAAGAGGCTAGTCCTGTAACCATATCTAATTTAAAGACAAACGTAGATGCTGTCTCAGATTTTTCTATGGCAATAACAGACGCAGGATCAACCCCAGCTGCTTACTCAAAAATAGTTAGAAGTAAAAACCTAGATTCTATAGGCGTAGATAATTATTATTATACCTGGGAACTAATACCTTCACCAGGTACATACACAACTCCTTTTACAGCTCACTGGGCTACTAGACAGAACGCTGATTTTGAAATAGCCAGTCATGCCCAACTGTTAGATGTATTATACATAGCAAATGGTTATGATGCTCTACATAAATATGATGGTAACAGGATATACAAAGCAGGTCTTCCTAAACCTACAACCCCTACAGAGGGGGTAGGAGCAGGATCTGCTTTAACAGCAGGGAATTACTCTTGGAAATACACTTATGAACATACAGACGCTAAACAAAATATATTGACCAGTAAAGATAGCTCTACTGTATCTTTTACTAGTGCAGGCTCTGATAGCAGAACTATAACAATGACACATTTAACAGCGGCTTCAGGATATGGTACGGCGGAGGCTACTTGTGACTCTACTAATGCATCTACTCTAACAATATCTGTTGCAACAGGACATGACCTGTTAGCAGGGGACGAAGTATATATAAATGACTCTATATCCGGAGAAGTTGTAAAAAGGTCTGTAGTATCTGTTACAGCAACTACTGTAGTAGTAGATAGCCTAGTGGGCGTTACTAGTGGAGATACTATAAGCCAGACAAAGCTCACTTTATGGAGAACAAAATCAGGTGGAGCTATATATTACTTAGTAAAAGAATTTGTTAATGACGCTACAACAGCAACAGTAGCTTACGATGATGTAAACGCTGACTCCGCTATTCTTATAGATAAAATAGATTCCATAAAGATACCGGAACTACCTCCTTCATGCAGATATATTGATGTCTGGCGAGGGCAATTAGTCATGACAGGAGATAGAGAGAATGTAAATACTGTATACTACAGTGACTTCGATGGCGAGAGTTTTCCTACAGACCAGTCTTTTATAACAGAAGCTAGGCTAGGTGGCGGTAATAGTGGAATCAAGTCTCTGGATAATACTTTGTTTGTATTTAAACCAAGATCAATAATAACTTGTACAGGTGACCTAGGTACAGATCAATTCCAAATAGACGGAATGGCTGATGATGGCGTAGGCTGTGTGGCAAACGCTACTATAAAAGAACTAGAAGGCAGAGTGTGGTTTTTAGGCAAACTAGGTATTTACTCTGTAAACAGGGAAGGTCCTAAAAAAGAAAGTGAAGTAATAGAGCCTAAATTCCCGGGATCATATTCCGCAAAAAGGGCTATAGCCCATTACTGGATAGAAAAAGACCTTTATATGATACACCTACCTATATTTACTTTAGATGGAAGCTCAAATAAGTATATGGAAACCACTTCTTTTATATTAGTATACGACTTATATAGACAAGCCTGGTATGAGTGGAACACTATCAATTTTACTGGAGGAATAGCAGAATACAATGGAAACATTTACACATCAGGCTTTGCTATAGATCCTAGCGATTCACTATCTAAACAGTATACCTATAAATTGTTGGACACTGGTTCTTCAGATGATTATGCAGACCATGTAACCGGAATATCATTTAACTACAAAACCCACTGGGAAGCTCTGGGAGAACCATCTATATTTAAGAAGTTCTTAAGGATAAAGGTACATTCTTTAGACGGAACTATAAATGATTTTGAGTCAGATAAGTTTCAATTAGCTATTGATACAGAACACGACTATAGACCTGTTACGGAAGCTAGTTTGTCTCTAGATTTTTCAGGGGGTATAGAAGGATGGGGCATAACCCCTTGGGGACATTTTAACTGGGGAGAATCTAGATTAGAGCAGTTAATGAGTAAGTTATCCAGTAAAAAAGCTAAGTCTCTTAGAGTTATCTTTAGTAATAGTGAAATACATCAAAATATATTAATTTCTGGGTATGAGTTAGAAATAGCTGCTCCTTATGACATACAATTGAAGGAGTAATATGAAATTTAACTTGGAAAGGATTAAAGATATAGTAAATCTAACAAGACAGTTATCTGTAGGTTTAAGGGATTTATCCTTTATAGATAACTTTATATCCTTCGAAAAAACCGTGGAATTACCAGCTACTACAGAGGTAAGGGTCCGAAATGAATTGAATATATCGCCTACTAGGTATATAATAGTGTCACAAGAGGGTAATGGTCTTATAACTAAAGGCACTACTGAGTGGACTAATGATTTCTTGTATTTATATAATAATGGAGCAGTAACAGTAACTATAAAAGTTATATTTTTTAAATAGGAGTATTTAATGGGAAATAGTACAGGTGGTGGAAGCGGTTTTGGAGATCTATCTAAGCTTAGTGAAAATCTTAAAAAAATGGAGACAAAGAAAGCAGATACAGCGACCGCTGCGGAACAAGCCAAACAAGATGCTTATAACAATATAGATACATCTACTGTTTCAGGAAGAGTTGCTAAAGCTGCCGGTGTATCACCTACTGCCCTACAACAGGATATTACTAGAGGAGCACAATTTGGAGAAGCTGTTATAGGTCCTGAAGGTCTAGGTAGATTAGGTACAGATAAAACTATACAAGGAATGGAAGCACAGGCGGCAGAGCTTGCTAAAGGATATTCTTCAGCGGAGTTTCAAGCCAGGGGAGAAAAAGGCTTAGAAGCAATTAATGCAGGTACTCAAGCACAATCCCGGTCAGCACAAGCAGCTTTGGCTAGATCAGGTGTTAAAGGTCAAGCAGCAGGTGCTCAATTAGGTCAAATAGCCCAGGCAGGTATACAAGCTAGAGGAAACCTTCAAAGAGATCTTCTTATTGGTAACAGAGAGGCTCAGATGTCTGGACTTGCAATGCAAAATCAAATGGTTACTAGTAATAGAACTTTTGATATAGGACAGGCAGCTAAAGAAAAAGACATTGCTTTACAAGCCGGTCTTGGATTTGCTCAAATGGGAAGCGCAGAAAGAGGGGCTTTACAAGCGTCTCAGGCACAAATAGCGGCTGCTAAAGCAGGTAAGTCCTCTTGCTTTATTGAAGGTACTAAAATCAAGATGTTAGATGGATCTCTTAAGAATATAGAAGACATAGACATTGCTGATTTTATTCTAGAGGGCGGTGTAGTATATACTATATCTAAATCATTAATAAGCACTATTTATAAGTATAACGATATAGTCGTAGCTGGCGGGCATGCTGTTCTGGAAGAAGGTAAATGGATCAGGGTAAGTGATAGTAAAACTTCTATACCTATGGAAGGTATATTTCCTGTATATAATCTAAGTAATGAAAACCACAGAATAGTTACAGAGTGTGGTACAATATTTGCAGATTATGACGAGACAGATTATTGTTCTACGATAACTGATGCAGAAAACCTGGAGGTTTTAAATGGAAAAGGTAGCAAAGTACTGGAAACAGGAAGAAGGGTATGATACATATCATGATAATGACGGCTTTTACGCTTACTACGTTAATGGCGATGAGTTTTTTATTGCATTTTGCCTTATTGAAAAAGGAAAGAGTTACAGTTTCTTTAAAAAAATGCAAGAGCACGCCAGAGCAGAAGGTGCTAAATATATAACAGGAAATTTGGATCTAACTGACCATAATAAAGATGGTTACAATAGGAAGATCATGGTACACTTAGGACATGGATATAGAGTGATATCAGTAACTAACAACAGGATAACAGTATTAAAACATTTATATTAATCACGCTATTACTATCAAACCTATCTTTTTCAAAAGGTATAGACCCTAGGGTAATGGTTGCTTTAAAGAAGTTTCAAAATGAAACCGCTTGTGAAGTGAAGATATCTTCTGGGTATAGGTATCCTGAGAAAAACAAGTTAGTAGGAGGTGTTAAAGGTTCCTATCATATACAAGGAAAAGCACTGGATTTATATTTCCCAAGATGTCTAACCTATATGCCAGATTTGGCTAAGATAGCATTTAAATACTTTAATGGAGTTATAGTTTATAAAAGACATATACATGTAGATATAAGAAATGTGCCTTATTTTGGCAAAGGGAGCTACTAATGGCAAAGATACTAGACGAAGAACAAAAGAAGAAACTTGAACTAGCGGCTGCTAGAAAATCAATGGATAACATATCCGCTAATTCTACACTACCTAATTTAGAAGGTTACAATAAAGAAGATCTAATAAAACCTAGTATTGAAGAAAAAGCAGCTATATTAAAAAATAATAAAGAACATATTGCCCAAGGCATTACTGAAAACCCAGATATTAAAGACTCTGAAAAGAAAAAAGCCATTAACTATATAACTAATGATAAAGCCATAGATAAAACTACTACTAAAATGATTAAGAAAGAGGCTGTTGGAGATGATACCCCTGCTAAAAGTTCTGCCGATCAGTTTAAAGAAGCACTTATGTTCTTCGCTCCTCAATTAATTGCCGGTGCAGTAGGAGGTGTTTTAGAAGGTGACGCAGGTATAGTTGCTGGGTATCAAGCCGGAGGGCAAGCTAGAGACGCCTTTATAAATTATAAGACTAACGAAAGAGAAATGCAGCTGAAGGAAGAAAAACTTAATCTGGCTGAAAAAAAGGCATTAGCAGGTCCTGCACCAAAGCCTTATCAGCAATTAAGAGATTCTTTTATAACTGATGCTAATGGTAATATGACACCTGCTTTATTAGACCCTATATCTGGGAACGTAATTAATCCGGTGACTAAACAAATCATAAAATCAGCAGATCAATTGACTACATCTGAAGCAAGGCGCTTAAAACAAGCCTCTTCCTTAAGTGATAGACAAGTAGATGCAGTTAAAGGATTTGAAAACTCTCTTAGTGCATTAGATGCAATAGACGGATATAAAGCCAAAGTTAACACAGGACCTCTTATAGGAAGGACACAGTCACTAGGGTCCTCTATGGATATGGCTAGTCCTGAATTCGTTGCCTTAAGAACAGAAACAGAAAATGCAAAAGCCGATTTTCTAAAATCTATGTCAGGTGCTCAGGTTAGTGATAATGAGGCTAGAAGGTTAGCTAATATCATACCTAATGTAAAAGATGATGACGGTACTTTTAAAGCTAAGTCATTAACCTTTAGAAAAATACTACAAAGACACAGATCATCTATAGCAGAAGCTATAAAAACAGGTCAGCCATTAAAAGCAGATGTTGTAAATGAGATGAAAAGAGAAGCCTTGAAATCAGGCTTGTATCAAGAAGAAGAAAGCGGTGCTTCAGTAAATATTGATATGCAAATGAGTATAATAGATAAAATCATGGCTAAGAGGAAAAAATAATGGAAAGATACCAAGAAGATATTTTAGAAGAAAAGTTATCCCAGTTATCAGACGATGAGCTTATGGAGTATAAAACAGAGCTTCAAAAGGAGCAGTTAAAAGCCGAAGCTCCTGAGCCTACTACGGGGGAAGCCCTTTCAACTGGTTTTGTTGAAGGTGTCCCTTTCTTAAAAGATGTAGTAGCTGGCGTAGATGCAATAGGACAAATGGCTTCTTCAGAAGATCCTATAAGTATTGATTCTTTTGTAGATAAATATAGAAATAACATGAGTGACATGAATGACGCCATAAACCTTGCTGAAGAAAAGTCTCCTTATTTAACAGGAGCCGGTGGTTTTGCAGGTACATTGGCAACAGTCCCTTTGGCAGGAGCTAGTTTAGGTGGTGCAGCCGCTTTTGGCGTGGTGGATACACTTTCAAAAAGTGAAGATAGAGGTCTATCTGACGTGGCTACTGGAGCTGCTTTAGGTGTAGGTGGTAAATTAGTAGGTGACAAAGTAGGAAATATTGTAGGAAAAGGAATTAGAAAAACAGGTAAATTCCTTTCAAATAAGGCTGATGAAGCACTTTCACAGCTAATAGGTACAGATAAAAAATGGGGCGCTAGTAATATATATAAACACCTACAAAAAACAGGGCAATCTAAAGAAGAATTTGCAAGCGCTATTAGAAAAATGGGAATTGTTGAAGCCGGTGATGACACAGCCGCTATGTTAACTAAAGCTACTAATGTAAAACAAAAAGTAGGTAAAGAAATAGGTAATTTTTATAGAGAGGTAGATTCTACTTATAAGCCAGAGATTGACCTTAATGGTATGAAACAACGCCTTAAAGACGATGTTCTCCCTGAATTTCATTTATCTGATGACCCTGGGCATAGAGAGATAGGAAAATCATTAGAATCTTTTATAGATGAATTAGGATATAAACAAGTTAATATCAAGACTACTATAAAAGATGGTGTTAAAGAAGTAACTTCTGAGACAGTAGAGGACGGGACATGGGGGATTTCTAGGTTACACGACTTACAGACAAATATTAATAAAAGAATACAGGCTATATATAAAAGCAATAGAGCAGATGTAACATCAGCTAAAGAACAGGAGAGAAAAGTAGCCTCTGCTATAGGAGATATAATTGATGACACACTGGATTCTATTCCTGTAAAAGAAGGGGATGCAAGTGGTATTTTAGGTAAAGTAAAAAACCTAAGAAAAGGGTACCAAAACTCTGTTAAAGTAGAAGAGATGCTTTCAGATAAATTATCTAAAACTACAGACAACGCCTTATCCGGTCTTCAAGTAAACTTTAGAACTCTTGCCATAGCAGGGTCAGGAGCGGGTTTAGGGGGTCCAGCAGGAGCCATTATTGCTTTAGGTCTGGACAAGATTATTAGAGATCCTCATACACCTACATATATAGCGCAAGGTCTACCAAAAGTAGCACAGCACTTGACGGGAGGTTTAGCAAGTCCTGTTGTACAGAAATTGGTTGTAGCATCTAGTTTAAATAGCGATAAATTTAAGAAAACTTTAGAAAGCGCAATAGCTGAAATAAACCTTACAGAAGAACCTATCCAAAGAAGCGTAGAACAATCATTAATGAAGTCTACAGATATAGAGAAGTTATTAAAAGATAAACTTCCCTCTTTACATGCAGAATATACTGATTTACTAGAAAGTAATAACACAGGTGGAATGGCTAGATTTCTAGATACTCTATCTAAGAACCCTAAAGCTCAGAAATTCTTCGCACCTGGTATAGGCTTTGATGGCTTAGTTTACAGTGAGGAAGATAAGGCTCAATTAGAAACTCAAGTTAGACAGGCTGACATACCTGGCGCACAAAGAGTACAATTTATAAATGATCTTAGAGCAAATGGTACTATACCTGATCTAAATAAAGTAGTACAAGCACCGCCTAAGCAATGGGTAAAATCTACTAAAAAGGTTCACGATTATTAATAATGATAAATATTTCTAGAAATAACAAAGCCCCTTAATAGGGGCTATTTTAATCTAAAATATATATTGTTTATCACTTATCCCGAAGAATCATTAGTAAACATAAAGGTATCACCAATATGGTTAATATCATCCCTTCAGTGTCCTTTAAATATGCTCTGTACAGTAAACTAGCAGAACAAATTGCCAGGTAAATATATCCTCTAAATACTGTTGTTTCTTTACTCATCTTCTGGCTCCCATTTACATAATATCCCTAATCTTTCCATCCTACTTAGTAGGATATCAAATGTGTGGTAGTCACTTGCTTCTACTGGCGTTGAATTATATAAGTTAATCATTTCTTGTATCATTTCACTTCTCTTCATAGGTATCCTTTACATGTACTTCTTAAGTTCTTTCACGACTTCTACATATCCTTGTCTTGATGCCCATCTTAGTGCATCATTTAGTTCTGTTTGTGTCATTGATTCTCTCCTTAACATGTTCTCTCTCATATTCTTATTTCTTAATCACCTTTACAATCTTCTCTAGACTCCTCCCACCACTATATACTCCAAGGAATAATTCAGTCAAAGAATATACTTGAGCAGGAGCATCAACAAATTTAAACCCGTCTAAAAGTATAAGTGTAAATAACACTAAGGCACATAAGGGGCGCCATGCTGCTACGATCCAATGATCAGACTTTGCTTCTGCCGTCATAAGTTCTACAGATTTAGCCTGCATCTGTGCTTGGATAGATGCCAACTCATTTCTAAGCTTACCTCTCTCCTCATCTGATACATGAATCTCATCAATAAGATTAACTGCTGGCTTAAAAATATCACTGATAAATCCAAATAAGTTCATATAACCTCCTATTTGTTTTGTCTACAAACTGATTTTATAGACTGCAATTCCTGTTCCAAAACAATAAAGCCACTGTTCGTGGCGGATATCGTCATTATAAATAACATTCCTATAAATAATACGTCCATAACTCTCATCTGCCATACCTCCTGTACTGGTCAAAAACAGTTCTTATTATTTTAAAATATCTAGGTCTGCCTTGAGGATTTAACCAATAACATATATTGTCATTGCTTTTATAAAAAAATAAAATTTTACATTTAACATAATCAGCATTCTTATGATAAACTTTATATATTTTAAAGTATAAATCTGAGGGGTGTATAGTAAGGTACATATTACGCATCCTTGTCCACAGAAAATAAAGGTAGCATTATTACTTGCCCTGCTTTAAAAACAAGGGTTCCAGAAGGAAACTCTCCGTCTAATAAGGCTATAGTAACGTCTTCTAATGCATGTATTATAAGCGTATCCTCGTCTAACTGAATGTTTAAAACCTCGCTTTGATCAGAAGCGTCTTTGTCTAAAACCATAATTCTTGGAATTTTCATTATTTTCTCCTTAGAATAATATACAGTAAATGTCCTGTATCTTCACAAATAACTCTTATTGTACCGGTAATTTTATTTCTACTAGACCTTATTCTTTTAATATAAGTTAAAGGATACTTACCCTCACAAGCAGACTTAATCATACCAAAAACTGTCATAGGATAGTTAGAGCATATTATAGAGGTGATATTATGCCCAAAAAAAGGTGCTAAAATGGCTTCTGTATGCTCCTCTCCAAATATCATCTTATCCCTAACGCCTTCTTAAATCTATCGTCTAATTCAGGATAAGTGTCAATTTGATACTCTTGGGTAACCCACATAATCATAGCATTAGCAGCAATATGTAATAAATGGCTTCTACCGCTTTCAATATCGTTATCTTCACCGTTCATGAAGGAATGTATATGTCTCATAATACTATCATAAGGAACTGTATAAGGCTGTCCTTTAGCATAATTCCATCTACTGTACTTCTTAGCTGATTCAGTCATAAGATCAGCTAAAGCTATTATAAATCCTGGCGCTATATGGTGACAACCTGGCTTATCATTATTATACCTCAATGAGCCTGTGGATAATTTCCCTTTAGCCTTATCTTCCATGTCCGTACTCCTTTAGTCTTCTTAATCCAATTCTTATAAAACCCCAACGAGCATATTCACTTAAAATACCTTCTATATGGTCCAGGTAAATAGCTATCTTGGTCTTTTGAAACCAAGAGTTTTTACATTCCCCAATACACCCGTTTTTAACAAGGCTACTAATAGACATTACACCATAAATCTCAACACGTCCTGTATCAGTATCTACCGTACAAGGAACCATATAATGAAGCTGTTTAGGGTTATTTATAATAGGGTCCGTTCTCTGCATAATCCAGGAAGCCCCGTACATCCTCTTACTCTCTAAAGTCTGTCCTTTAACATGGAAATGATGTACGCCATCATAAAGATCAGGATCAAAGCTTTTCTTTCTAGCTTCGTGTATGGAGAAATCAGGCTTATTTACAGGAAATCCTTTGTCTTTAAGCATCTTATATACAGCTATTTCCGCATAGGACCCTGCCAATATATCGATTTCTTTAAAACCGCCTCTTTTTTGATACAGCTCTACATTATCATTTACCCGGGCTTCTGTAAATTGCTTAGCCCTCCTCATGTCCGCTTTATTTAAATAAATAGTCTCTACTAGATTAATCATTTAATGCTCGTTCATATTCTCTCTTAATATCTTTAGCGTTTCCTAATTGAGCTACAATACTTTCTTCTGGTATATCTACGTAGCTATCTAGTCCAGATACACTATATATAAATATATCTTCGTCAAGTATAGTTATTTTAGTTACTATACCTACCATAAAAGAACCCTGATGATTGTAGGCTAGAATGTCATTAATATTATACTTCATTTGAATCTCCTTTATATAATCTATGGTCTTCAAAACCTATACCCTCCATTTGTTTAAAACAATCCTCACATACAAAATAGTCCTTTCCAATAGGATATCTGTTCTTAGATGCTGCAAAAAGGAAACCACAATCATCCTTACCACACCGAGCACATTTAAAATCGTCTTCCATGTTCCTCCTCATATATTTTCTTAAGATTAGTATAGATTATAGGATGTATATCTATAAGTTTATTCATTATCCATATTGCCATTTTTATTTTTTCTAACCTTACGTTTCCTTGGTTCTTCTCCATGTATAACAGCCCTTTTTATTTCGTAAATAGATATATCTAGTTTGTCTGATATTTCTTTATACGTCTTACCTAGTTTTCTTTCTATTAAAATAGCTTCTAATATACTTTCTCTGTAGCGCATAACCTGCCTTATTTTGTATAAAATTCTGATATCGAGGATTCTACACCCACGGATACATCAGGAACAACCTCTCTCATTGAATCTATCATAATTTTTTCTTGTAATAAAAGCATTTCTTCTGCCTTTTCTTTAGGTACCTGACAAATAATCTCATCATGGACAAATCCCACTACGCGAAATCCCTCTTTAACTAAATTATATAGTGCAAGTTTCGCTCCATCAGCAGCTAATCCTTGAAATGGAGTATTTTTCTCTGCACAAAATGAGGTATTTCCTCTTTTACGTCCTGTTACAGTAAATATCTCTCCAATCTCATTTTTCATGTACTCACGCATTTCTGGAAAAGCATCAAACCAGACATCTTTCATTTCCTGAGCCTTTTCTTTAGTTAAATCTAAACCGTACCCAGCAGAGAACTCTATAAACGTATCTATACCAAGCCCGCCAGGGAATCCAAAATTAGCTGCTTTAGCTTCTTGTCTTTGCTGTTTAGTAACTTCTTCAATAGTGCATCCATTCATTACAGATGCATAATATTTATGCAGATCTACACCATCATTTATTTGATCTCTCATGATAGAATATCCAAACATATCGTACGCAACTTGAGCCAGAGTAGATAATTCTATAGCTGAATAATCTGTTATTATAAACGTATCGTTAGGTTCTGTAGGCACAAACATTTCTCTAATACCTCCAAATTTAGGAAGCTGCTGGAAGTTTGGCTTAGAACAACTTGTCCTGCCTGTATTTACCAAAAGATTGTAGCGTGGATGAACACGGTTTGAGGTAATTCCTGTAACGAAAGAGGACGCTTTTTCAAGGCTCTGGTATTCGAGATAGGAATTGACAAAAGGGTTTGATTTATAGGGTTCAAGGTCATCTGCTTTGCTGGATAAAACTCCTGTGTCTGTGACGGGTAGTAAAGAGGCAATCCCCAAGCGACTAAGAATACTGTTAAAAACATCATTTACTCCTTTTTTTCCTCTAACCCAGCCCCATGAAGCCAGTATATTAGAGTGTTTCTCCATTTCTTTATTAATACCTACTAACCAACCGTCTCTTTGGGTAAGGTCGAAACCTATACCATTTTTATATATTTTATTAAGAGCCAAGTCGCCCTTAACCTGTATATCATGACTAAGTAAAGTATTATATTTATCATGATTTCTAATTTCAGCTACTAATTTAAAATAAAGTTTATAAGTGGCTATAACATCTGCTGCCCCATATTCTAAATACTCTTTAGGTATAGATTCAAAAGGCAAGTCTTTAAACTGCCCAAAATTCTCTCTTATTTCGTCTTTAATAAGTTTAATACCTAAGAATTTTTCAGATAAAGCAGCTAAATTATATTTAAACGGAACAAAACCCAGAGATGCAAGATGTAGCAAACGATACAAAACACCAGTATCACGAATAAGGTTATTATCATAAAAGCTAAGCATGATTTTATTATCTCCAAGGGTTTTTGAAATAACGCCTTCATCAAATGGCATGTTATGAGCAATAAGATAGGAGCCTTTATGGACAAACATAAATTCTTTAATATCTTCTTTGAGTACGTAGTATACATTTTTTCCTCCGGAATATGCTTGAAATGTGACCAAATCAGGGACCATAGTAAAAGGGGCAATTGTGGTTTCGGTATCAATACTAACAAACCTCCCTAAAAACCCTTCTTCTGTATCCCATACTTTAATATTATATTCCTGTTCATTAAAAATCATATATACACCTTATATATATATATATTAAGGGGAGATGAATTATTTACTTTCATCATACTCCTGTAATAATTTGTATAGTACTTCAACCTTTTCATATAAACCTTCAGCAAGCTCATACACATCAGTCTTGTATGTAACATACTTGGGTTCTATATACAACTTGTTAATGCAAAATCCATTAGTGCATTTTTTTAATGTATAATGAGAATCCCAGTCATAGGAGATTTCATCCATAAGTTCTTTAAATGTAGTAATAGGAGGTGAATTAGGTACTCTCATTTTTTTACTCGATGTCCAAGGTTTCTCTTAGGTCTTCAGTATTGAAACCACATGCTGATAGAAATATGATAAACTGCTCAATCAACTCGGTTCTGCTTAATGTATCTATTTCGAATGTTATATCTGATATTTCAAACTGGTTAGTAGGATCTTTAATTGATTTTAAAATATACTTAGACATAATACCTCCATAAAGCTTAAGTAAGGTGAGTAGTTTTAAGTCTTGCTCAGGACTAACCGTTTAACATCATCAGGATAGCTTTTCCCTAGTAAGGAGCGTTAGCCTTTTTAGGATCGTAGGCGTAGGATCAACGCCTCGTTAACGTCATTACTGATTTGTTCCCATAATAACTCTTCCTTTTAAAGGACCTCTTAGTACGAGAGGTACTAACGAGTCATAAACTTTTTAATATTATTCCTAGCCTTACTTTTTTGCATAGTGCCATCAGCGGCTTTATACGTCTTAGGCTCTTCAATACTAATAACTGCTGTAAAAGGAATTTCAGTCCATTGCTCTAAAAGAGATCTGTCATAATTAATTCCTTCTAACCCACCGGCTTTAACAGCTTGTAGGTACTCATCTAATTGCTTATTGCCAATTTCTTGAGCCTTAGCGCTTGGATGTTCTACTAAAAAATTGTGGAAAACTAATCTACCTTTATTTTCACCGGCTACAACTTCGAAGCCAGCAGAAATTAAAGTGCCGTCACCTTTCTTAGTAGACTTCTCTTCAAACTTATTAAGTCTACAAAGATAGTCTCCAGCAGGAATAGGTTGGAACTCAGGTTTTTTGCTTGTTTCACTCATTTCATTCTCCTTAAGATTAGGTCGTTTCGACCCCATTTGTTTTGGCGGTTAATTCCGCAATTTCGCCCATATCACTCATTGATATAGATGATTTGTTATTTAAATCTTCTTTCAAGTCATCCCTTACTTGATCATTTTTTGAAGCCCCTCCGTAAATACCTTTAAGTGTTCTATAAAGGTGCCTTACTTCTGTGCTTCTAGCCTGTAGTACTTTTTCTTCTCGGACTGTATGCTCACCGTCTGGTTGAATCTGTAGTACACGTCTATTTCCTATAGACGTAGCTCCATGGGCTTTATCTTCTGAATAAAAACTCAAATCGCATCCTAATGATTTTCTAAGCTTCCTCGCTTTTTTCCCATTCATTTCTTACCTTTTCTTTGTAAATTTTGAATAGCCTCTTCAATTAGAGCTAATTTTTCCAAAACTGTGTCTAATTTGACACTGGATTCCTGTGCCACTTTGTCCCTTTCAATCTGCCTCTCTGTCTTATTCACTTAAACCCTCCTTAAAATGGCTTTCATAGCATCAATAGTTTTCCATAGGAATTTATTTTCAGCTTCTAGCTCATCGATTAACTGTTGTTTTCTTTCGTTAGCTTCGTCTTGCTCATCAAAGATTTCTTTTAAATTCTCATCAACTGTATTTACTCTGGACATACAATCTCTCCATTTATGATGGAAAACTGCACATCTCTGCCATCGGTAGTAGTATAAATAACATCTTCTTCCAATAAGACTAATCTCTGCTTATGGTAGCTATTAGAGGATAAAAAAGCCAGGAATTCTGTACCTGATTTAACTAAAGTCTCTTTGTAAACACCGCTAAAATCCGGACAGATTTCTACTAAAGCTACATCAGCACTAGTTCCATCAGTACCATTAGTGCCGTCAACTCCGTTGGTTCCATCTACGCCATCAGATCCGTTAACACCATCTTTACCGGATGGACCTGTAACGCTTTTACCAGAATCCCCTTTATCTCCTGTAAGGTTAAAGAATTCTTCAGGGGTTTCAACCCTCCCACAACTGATCATAATTAATACTATTGTTAAATACTTAATCATTTTTTCTCCTTTATTACAGGGCATTTCTTCTTGCCGCATTTGTTTTTATGCAAATGTTCTGCCAGTGTTTTTTCTAGATCATCTCTAAGATCTAATAATTCTTTAAAATCGCTTCTATTAGGACTATTTTCTAATAGGTTAGTTAATCTTTCTATCAATTGAGATAATTCAAAATCCATTAACCTAGCTCCTCGATCTTATTTTCGAAATATACATTAGTCCTTTCCGCCTCTTTTAAAAGAGATATAGCTTTTTTATAAGAGGCTCTTCCTCTAGAAAGCATTTCATTACTGGCTTTAAATATCTTAGTCTCATAAGTCTTTTTACTAATAAAAATAAAGTAAAAATCATGTGGCTTACCTGTCTCTTGTGTCACTAAGTCCACATAAAGAGCAGCGCTTAAATCGTATCCCCAGTATGAGCATATCTCCTCTACTTCTTGCTTTGTACTTATAGAGGATCCTGTGGTTTTTAAATCATTAATAGACCCAAAATCATCAAATTCTTTTCTGTAGTCGAATCTGACCTTTACTTTATATCCGTCTATTTCGCCACATAAAGTCTCTTCCGCACTACCTCCTGTAAAAAAGGAGGATATTGCAACCTCTTTTTCATTGCCCGGCTTTCCTACTTTAACAAAAGATTTCTCATAGCTGTCTATCATAGAATCTACTAAAGACTTTTGAGAAGAGGTCACTATTGTCTTCCCTTCATTGGCTTCTTTGAACTCCTTCCATATATCTCCGGATCTTCTAGCTCCTGTAAAAATAGCATATTCTTCATCCACTAAATGAGGCTCTAATATTCTTGTATGTGAATAAGATCCGATTGTAAGGGCATCTCCGCTAAAGTCTTGAGGTGTATTTAATACATAAGTTTTATAATATTCTCTAGGGTCTTTAAGAATTAGTTTTAAAGCAGAACTAGATTTATACTCCCTATCTAAATGATAATCCGTATTCGAACACTTCTCATTAAAGCCTTTAATTAACTTTTTCATCATATCTCCTGTCTTTTATAAAAACCTCTAGATATTCTTTTTTTAATTTATCTAAATGCTCTTTATGTTTCTCGGCTACCTTTATGTCCTGTTTTTTAACAGGTCTTTTTACAGCATAGTATCTACAGTATACGCATCTACCTTCTTTACCAGTAGCCACAACATGATCCGTACCTTGATCTTTAGACAAGGCACTAGGTAAAAGACATATGCAAAAATATTCGATGTCTCCCTCTTTCATTAATCCTCTTTCAAAGCTTGTTTAGCTCTTTCTTGAAAAAAATCATTTAATAAATAGGCTTTTTTATGTACATCAAAGTCATATTCGGCTATTTCAATCAAAGCATTTTTATAACGGTCGCTAATAGCAGTAGTTACTGATACTAGTTGCTCAAATGTCTCTACATTTGATCTAAGCTCTTTTTGAGACGCTTCATATAAGTTTACCATATGAGATAATTCTGCTTGAATTGTATTTTTTTCTTTAAAGAATCTACTACTTTCTTCAAGAAGTGTATTATTAATAGCTTGTTGTTTAACGTATTTACTATTTAATCTATCTATTAAACTATCCTTTTCCTTAATCTTTAAGCTCAATTCTTCAATTTCTAATAATTCTTTTTTGTTGAAAAACCCCATTACACTCTCCTTAATGTTATTACTTGTTGACCTTCTATACTTTCTAAGTCTCTGGTTATAAGATTAGACGCTAATAAATCATCTATAATAGCCTCTCTTTCTTTTTTATTTAGAAAGCGAGTGCTTTTATACAGATCTGTCTGTGCAATTCTATTGCCAGATTCTTCTATGATGTTAAGTATCTTCTGGCTATTCATTTGTGTCTTATTTTCAAAGATATACTTGTCTACAACTTCGCCAATTGTCTCAAAATAATACATAATTAACCTATAACCGAACTCTACATCGTCTTTTTGTATTACAGGAACGTCTTGTACTGTCCTACAACATGCGCTAACTATAACAATCTTTATCATTTGCTGGTATAACCGGGCTATGATAGGTAGTTTAGGATCGTTTTGATCGGTATCTCTTCTTAAATCATCTAGAGTATTAAATATCTCATCTAAGCGATCCTCAGCAGCTTTAGATGCCTTTACATCAATAAATGATTGAGAGATACCTCCTAATTCCAATGTTCCTGCATTTTCAATATAATCCTCTACTCTAAAGCTATACCAGAAGTTAAGCTGGTCTTTAACATAGTTAGGTAGCTTTGTAAAAGAGCGAAGTCTCTCTGCTTTAGCGTCACTGCTACCTAAGAAGATCAAAAACCGCCCCATAAGCCCTTTTTCTATAGCCCTCCTGCTTACCCCTTCACTGAATCCTGCCGGTGTAGTAGATGCTAATATGTTTACATTAGGTCTATAACAATTCCCTTTATTCCCCTCAGCGGTTTGCCTACCTAAGTATTTAGTATTACTACTGGTATATAGCTCTGCTAGTATGTCCGCCATTTTACCTCCGTAGTCAGATTTACTGGAGTTAACCGTCCTTAATATACCACCTGCTTCATCTAGTATGTCTAACCTTATGGGTTTGTTTGCCAAGCCATCCATAAGTGAGGCGTCACTAACATAGTCCCCGGCGCCAAGAAGAGAATCTGCTCTCATATCTATTAAGATTTCTTTAACAAAAGATTGAGGCTTATCTTTTCCCGAACCAGAAGGGGAGATATTTAATATATATAGGTTGGGGCTTAGTCCTTGAAAAACTACTTTCCTACTGACCAGCGTGCTCATTAAACTTAATACCGCTCCTAGAGACAGGTCGGGTTGTTTAACCCAACTATTATTTAAGAGGGTCGTATGTAAAGTCTTTAGTACAGTAGGGGCAAGAGACATTATATCGCTTAAGTTTCTTACCCCTTGTAGCTTTTTTGGCTCATCTGCTCCTTTTGTAGAGCAATCTGTCACTTTTGGCATAATAGGTATTTCATATTCTTTAGAATCTCTATAGTGTCTATTATTTATAGTATTTAAATGATTTGCATAAAACATAAGGGCGTTACTGACGGGTTCTGTATGCCTGAATTCGTTTGCATCTGTAAATAAAGGAGGATCATTTATTTCAACGTCTTTAAGTATAAGCTCATTAATAGCGTTAACAATAGGGGTGTTCTTTTGAATTAAAGAACCGCATATGGAGGATAGTTCATCATTTCTACCTGACCTTATTTTTCCTAAAGATTCTTGAACCGTGTCTGGAAAAGTTGTCTTTAAAAGACTTCCTAAATGGGCAAATAGTGCCGGTGGTAACATAGGTAAAGATTCTTTACTTATACTTAATAGAGTATCTGTTGAGGTCCATACATAATTCAAGCCATTAGGGTGTCTCGAGGGAGGCATTGTTGTTTTTTTATTAGTAGATAGTATTTCTATAACCATTTCACCATTGAACTTTAAGCTCTCGGTTACTTCTCCAGTATATCTAAAAAAGCGAGTTTCGCCTTTAGCGCCTTTCTTTACGACAGGGCTTTCCGGTAAAACAGGCAGTATAACATTTAGTATCCTTTCATCTATACAATCTATATCTAAAGCAACTACTCCAGAGATCTCTCCTAATGCAAGATCTAGATTCGTCTCTGAAAAATTTCTCATCCATGACATAACTTCATCTGTAGAGGGGTATCTATAACAATACTCCGTCCAGTTTTTTATGGCAGGTAGCTTGGACCCATATTTTCCAGGGGTAACGCTATATCCTTTTTGTTGATACTCTTTCTGGTTGTCTGCGTAGATATTTTTAGAAACCTCAAAAATTTGATCCATTATTTTCTCCTATTACGTAATAATAAATAACATATCATATACGATATGGTTATATATGATATATCAGAAGGCAGTAATTCTAATAAATTTATTATACATACCGCTGCTAATGCATCTATTAACATCTCTATTTTATATTTGCTCATTATACTCCTTAAAATATTTTTTAACACCCACATCGGACCCTTTGCACTGTAAACCGGATCTTGTCACCTTTAGTATATCTTTAGAGATAAGTGCAAAGTGCATACAATATACACATTTTCCTTCCTTATCTGTATTTGTATATCTCATCTTATTATGACCGTTCTTAGCTTTTCTTAGATCTAAGGTTCCTCTATTATCTCTACAATCACAGTATTTAAACATATATTTCTCCTATAGTAGCTGTATTAATAGCTGTAAATTTATGTCTTTTTGCTCAGGGTAATCAATACATACAATATCTTTAAAAGCCTCAGCCGCCATGACCCCATATAAATGCTCCTCCTCGGAAGTGGAATTTAAAAGAGTTAAAATATTGGTTAATGTCCCTTTTATCTTATCTCCGTTTAAATAACTTTCTGGGTAAGAAAATATAATATACACAATACAATCCTCTACCCATTTTTCCAGTATATTTTTATCTACTACAGTAGATATTAACCAAAGCTTATTTTCATAAGCTATGTTGGGCAATAATAGACTTTCTGCAAGCGTCCCATTAAATGTTGGGTGATATTTAACAAAGTTTTTATATCCCTCCTCACAAGCCTTTAAGGATTCTAATACTTTAGCACTTATATTCATTTTTAATCTCCTGTGGTATACTAAGTTAGTGAAAATTGAACTAAAACTACATTCCGGTCCTATTTCGACCAATTCTGCGTACTATAAAAGGAATAAATCCTTTAATGAGAACTCTCGCAAATGGCGTGCCAATTTCTTCAAAGAACTTATGAAAGAGGCTAACTGGGTACAAATAGAGAAGTTCAAGAAATCTTTTAATCCCAAAAAGCATATGATTAGAGTGTGCTTTACATGGTTCCAGCCACTTGATGTGATTTTAACTAATTCTGGACATCTTTCTTTAAGATCTATGGACGTAGATAATACTTTAAAAATACCCACAGATTGTGTATTTGACTCTAAATATAATGATACCTGGTTGTCAATCCGCACCGGGGGCGAAAAGAAACTGTACAAAGATTTTACATCTTTAAAAAACTTAAATATAAATGATAAATTTGTATTTGATACACGTTCCATAAAAATGCCCTCCGACGATAATTCTTTTCACTGTCTTATTACTATTGAACAAGTGGATCTATTTTCTCATGTGAGACTTCAAAGGTAATGTTTCTGTATTTAAGTTTAGCTATTATAAAACTGACTTCTAATTTATTATCTTTTTCAATGGCTTTTTCTAAGTCTTCTAATAGCTTATATACATAAATATCTTTTAAAAAATCTTCTTTATTATTTAGTCTCATTTATTTTCTCCACGTTAAATTTATACTTATCGCCTCTAAATAAAGTATCTTTATCTACTTTGTTTTTAATTCTCTTAGATACAGTTTCTTCTGATACCTTTAGAAATTGTGCCGCTTTAAAAATAGACGGCACTTTTATAATAATCTTTCTATCTAAATCTCTTATAATGTACATTTTATACCTCCTCTTGATTGGCTTGTTTTATACCTTCGTTTATAAGGTTTACTAGGTCAGCTACTTGATCAGCTACACATTGGTCTATTTCTTCTTGTGTTTCAAATTCTGCCTCACATGAGCTTATAAAGACCTCTTGTAATTGATCTAGGTTCCAGTCTATAATTATATTTATAGAGCCTGATGCTTCATGCTTTGAATCCGATACTTCAACTTTTTGTTTACCGCAGCTTATAAATAGTAGTACAAGTAATAAAGTTTTCATATATTTTGCCTCCATGCCCCTTTTATATGGCTATTTTCCCATAGTAGATAGTGGTCACAAAAAACACATGTTTCATTATCCTCTGATCGGGTTTTTCTAGGCATTCCGCACCCGTTCTTTACTGAATTACTTACTTTTAAACCATTTAAAAGATAGGAACCTGCACAGTTACAATAAGATTCTTTTCTAGAAAAGCTTTTTTCATCAGGTAAAAACCCATTATAAATGTGAAGTATTTCTAAATTATCTTCAAAAGATGAGTGTATTTCTTTATAATATTCCATTTGTACCTCCATTATACTCATAATATTGCCTTAATCATCTCTACTTGTCTCTGTTTTTCTTCTAACTCTGCTGCTGAGTCTGCTGCTAAAAATACTGACCATATTGCTGAATATGCTGCTTCCTCCGCTGAATATACTGCTGAATTTGCTGCTGAATATGCTGCTGAATATGCTGCTGAAATTGCTGCTACTCTTGCTGAGTTTGCTGCTGACCAGTATGATGATAGTGCTGAATCCATTACTGACCGTGTTGGATTTGCTAATGAATATACTGCCGACCATACCTCTTTTCCGGCTTTATCTAGTTCTTCATCTATGTTCATAATATATCCTTAACCATCTCTACTTGTCTCTGCTTTTCTTCTAATCCTGATGACTTTTCTACATATCTAGCTGACTCTGCTGCTGACCATACTACTGACCTTGTTGCTGATCGTGCTGATGAATCTGTTGCTGAAAATGCTGCTGACCATGCTGCTGAATCTGCTGCTGAATATGGGGCTAACCCTGTTGCTGACCTTGCTGCTGAATATGCCTCTTTTCTAGCTTTATCTAGTTCTTCATCTATATTCATAGTATATCCTTAATCATCTCTACTTGTCTTTGTTTTTCTTCTAACTCTGCTGCTGAACTTGCTGCTGAAAATACTGACCATATTGCTGAATATGCTGCTGAACATGCTGCTGACCTTGCTGCTAAACATGCTGACCGTGCTGCTGAATATGCTGACCTTGCTGCTGCTCTTGCCTCTTCTATAGCTTTCTTTAGTTCTTCATCTATATTCATAATATTGCCTCCTAATTTCACAGCAACCCTATTTTTGTTACTATAACCCGTTTCAAAAATCAGTTTTATAGATAATTATAGTACTCCTAATTTTATCTTTTCTTCAATCCACCTTTCTTTAGTCTCAATGGCATTTCTAACTCTATTATCGTTAGGGTACTCTTTTTCATAGTTATGTAAACAACTATAGGCAAACTTGACAGACAATTGATGCAACTTCCTGGCACTGATAAACTCTTCTCTTAAGAATAAATCCAGTGTATCTACACTAATAAGTTCTTTAACGGTGCCTAAATATTTAATACAATCTTTTCCAAATAATTTTAAACATTCACTAGGATATGCTTTTAAAGCGTCTAATGTTAACTTTTTATTTAACTCCTCAATAGTATACTCAGAAGAAATATCTAAGTTAAGCATCTTTGCAAAGTCTTTAATACCGTATTTACAAAACCCCAGGGATCTAGCTTGTTCAAAATTAATAGTGGTATTGGTATATTGACCACTTTTATTCTTTTTCTCAATCTCTTTTTCTGCAAACTTAATTGCCTTTTGTTTCCCCCGCCTCCTATACTCTTCTCTTGAGAAATGATACTCTCCATTTTCAGTTTTAATTAGTACATTTTCTTTGCTTTTAATTACTTCAGTCATAAAATCTCCATTGTTAGTTATTGTCCTAATTCATACTACTACATAAACTTGTATAGTTAAAAAACATTTGTTAAGTTTATAGTAAATTCATAGTATATCCTTAATCATTTCTACTTGCTTCTGTCTTTCTTCTAAGCTTGCTGACCTTGCTGCTGACCTTGCTGCTGACCTTGCTGCTGAATATGCCTCTTTTCTAGCTTTATCTAGTTCTTCATCTATATTCATAGTATATCCTTAATCATCTCTACTTGTCTTTGTTTTTCTTCTGTTCTCGTTGCTGAATCTGCTGAATTTGCTGCTGAATTTGCTGCTGAATATGCTGCTGAATTTGCTGCTGACCAGTATGATGATAGTGCTGAATCCATTACTGACCGTGTTGGATTTGCTAATGAATATACTGCCGACCATACCTCTTTTCCGGCTTTATCTAGTTCTTCATCTATATTCATAATATTGCCTCCTA
>Ga0210043_1000465_pt1 | contig 42787 bp, 39 predicted proteins | sample CryGeymet201501t_FD_183990 | JGI IMG/M metagenome (GOLD analysis project Ga0210043, IMG submission 183990) | Groundwater microbial communities from Crystal Geyser aquifers in Utah, USA - Crystal Geyser metaG 2015-01t (SPAdes) (version 2) | ecosystem: Environmental > Aquatic > Deep subsurface >... | reverse complement strand
CTTTACAAACCACGTAGACGTAACCTTTTCGTCTTACGATGATACATTTAGCACATTTTTTCTTTACTGAAGCTTTTACTCGCATTAGTGTTGATGTTTTTTATAAACGCTGGATTATCCTACCTTTGCCACCATATGGCTCTAGTTCCAGCTTGACCTTGTCCCCTATGAGTACACGTATCCTGTGCATTCTCATCTTCCCCGCGAGATAGGTAAGTATTTCAGAACCATCCTCCAACTTCACCCTAAAAAAGGTGTTTGGAAGGGCTTCTGTGACGATACCGAGTACGCTTGGTTTTTCTTTATCCATTCTTGAATCGAGGGTCATCACAGATTAAACCAAATGAGACGTAGTGTCAAACAATACATTATTATTCAGCTCGCAAAATTGTAATACGGGATGTATCAGATGGAAATGAACGACGCCAAAATGGTGACATTGATATATCTATCTTTTCTATCACAGGGAATGCCTTTATAGCAGCTGGTACCTCGTCACGTGATTTATCAGATAGAGCCTGTTTAAATCCCTCTTCATCATATATCCACACGAAATGGGAATTACCAGATAGTGTAAATGCTATATCTGTATCAGTCGCTGGATGAATTTCTTTTTTAGGAGAGAAAGAGAGGTCTGATAGATTTTCTATAAGGATAGGTTCATTCTTATAATCCTTGATCGTCGAACGAGCCACAAAAGACGAAAGAATTTCTTTGTTAAACACAAATCCAGATATAGTACCCTCTTCTCTTATTGTGACCTGATTATTCGCAAGATTTTCCTGAGGAAGCGGTGTGAATGTAATGAGATAAGCATTGTCGAATAAAACTGAATCACCAGAGAGACTTGCTTCTGCCTCCTTCAAGAGTTCGGCCTTGAGACCTTTTTCTATCTCTGCCTGAGCTGATTTTCTATCTGCATCAGATACAACTTTCATCACACCAGAAAATCCTCCAGCGAGAGGTGCTGATGGTTTTGATTTTGCACTAAAGGAGCTATAACGTGGATCACCCTTGAAACCTGGAATAGTAAAGTCTCTGAGACCAACATTGTATTTTTCACCAGTCTCATCTGCGTACACAACAGCTTCGACGGAACCAGGAAGACCATTTTTCTTACCCGGAACAGTAATAGATTGGTCGATACGATATATAAGACCCTCAGGTGTTTCAAAACGAGTATTTTTTATAAGACGTTGAGATGCTGATGAGTAGTCATTGAAAACAACTATGGTACCAGAAGCTTTCTTGTCCACCTGTTCTTCCCCACTAGCTTTTACGGTAACCGAACCCTCTTTACTTATAGAAAGTGGTATAAAAGGAAGATCAGCACCACCCGCATTTTTCTTTGCAGAGAGATCTGTGTTTATATCAGCGACGAGTGTACGTGGTGTCACTGACACTTTTGCACTATGGAATATATTCGAAACAATTATACCGAGTAATACAACCGCCACACCACCACCTACATACATGTACATTTTCCAATTGCGAGGTTTTTCTGAACGAATACGAGTAAACTCTTGCTGTACTTCACGTACGGTTTCTATTTCAGCTGTTTTTACTAATTTTTTCTTTGATTCAGGTAAAGGAATGTTTCGTATACTACGACCACCCTCAGGAGGAACCATATCCATCATCTTGTTTCTAGGCATATATAGAAATTATACAACATATAGCCTAATAAATCTCATGTGAATAACTCCTCACTAAATATCGAGCATCCGTGATGTAAAAATAGTTAGGAGAGCTATGTTCGAATCATTTTTTGCAGAAGGAGAAAAGGAAACATATTGTTTGAGTAAATCATGATTTACGAGAGTCACACGAAAAGGTACTTCGACTACATCAAACTGGGAAACCTTTTCTTCCCTAATTGCTTTCATAAAGAAAGGAGTGAGATCACCATTGAGTACAATAAAAAGTTCTTGAGGCAATGATAGATTACCTGTGATTTGAGTCAGTACAGTATGTAACGCACCTATCCATTCACGAGAAGCATTTTCAAGTACAGGACGCATAGACTCAGAAACTTCTTTGTCGGCATGGCCACTATAATAAAGACGTATCAGTGACAATGCACCATCATTGGTCACAGCTAAAGCTCGAGACACTCGACGGATAAGAAAATTTTTACCTAAAGGGAAACTTGCCGTCTCTAAAATGAGATCATCTTTTACTACAGATACATCCGAAACTTCCCCACCGACATCGAGTAGAACAAAATCATCTTGTCCAGAAACGGTGTCTTTTAATACTGAATACGAAGCCAGCTGAGATGAGACAAAATGCGTATCTCGTGGATGTAACGCACCGAGAGATGCTTCAGAGACGCTATCGGTGACGACCTTTGGAACAAGTGAGATAAAGAAAGAGACACTTACATTTTTTGCTTCCTTGTTATATGGATTTCGTATTTCATATCCATTGAGTCGTATCTGTATGACACGTTTTTCTATAATAGTAAGTTTACTCTTGAAATCAGAAGACTTTTCTGGGTCCACAACTTCTGCTTCAAATGTCTTTTCAGCTTTCATTATAATATCGTCTATCATGTCGTGAGTAACGATAATGGAATCTTTATGCTCTACTGAAGCAATTTTTGTCTGGGAAGCTGCCCATGGCGAAGAAAAAGCATAAAAAGCATGACGGATTTTATGGTTTCCGTACTCTGTAAATTTCAAATGTGCTAGACCTTCTTTATGCACTAGCTCATGTACAGAATCTAGTGTTTTTATCATATCTACCAAAAACCTTTCGGGTGTTACCGACTCCTGATATGGAATAGACTTACGGGCAGTATAAATAATTTGAGGTGCCTTATCTCGTTTGAATTTTACAAGCCCCACTCCAACCGAAGAAGAGCCAATATCAAAAACAACTCCGAGTTCGGTCTTGTCCTTTGAAAAGAAGGAAAGCATACCGATATTATAGCTCAAATTAGGAAAGGATTGCTTTGATACGACGGACACCTGCGGATACTGCCTCCTCTTTCTGAATATTGAAATGACCGAGTGTGCCTATATTCTCAACATGTGGTCCGCCACAAAACTCTTTTGAATACGCAGTCTCCATAGAATCACCTATATAGTAGACCGATACTTGGTCTCCGTATTTGTCACCAAAGAAGTGGAGTGCACCAGTTTTCTCTGCCTCCGCTTTTGGCATGACAACTTTATGTACAGGTAATTTCTTTGCGATTTGTTCATTCACAATATCCTCCACTTTTTTCTTTTCATCGTCAGTCATCTTGCGCGAGAATGAGAAATCAAAACGTAAACGCTCAGGAGTAATGTTTGAACCCTTTTGTCCCACCTCGTGACCAAGTACATCACGAAGCGCTCTGTGGAGTAAATGTGTGGCCGTGTGGTAACGGACCGAAGCTTCTGATGTGTCTCCCATACCGCCTTTGAACTTTTGTTCTGCTCCGGCACGCGAAAGGTCTTGATGTTTCTTCATTAAATCTTCAATAGATTTATCAAAATCACTTTCAAGCTCAATATCAGAGTCTCTAACCATTGCTTTTATTAACTCAAGTGGAATTCCATAAACTGTTAGGTAATTAAAAGCAGATGCTGCTGAAAATGTCTTTTGGCTTAGTGGGTCCATAGAAATATTAATCGGTTTCCCAGGAACTTTATCTGAAGCATGAAATTGTTCTTTGTTTGTATTAAGTAAGGTGTTTAATTCATCTGAAAGCTTTGAAATACCATATTTAATAGTCCCTTCAAATTTTTCCGCTTCAGTTACAATCTCAGAAACTATTTTTTCCTCACCAACACTCATAGTTTCATATATGGAACTATAGATACTAACGATTATGTGTGCAAACTTTTCGACTGTTTCTTTTGATATCTTTTTCTCATCAGTATTAAACACCATGCGACGGATGATGCGACGCAGGACATACCCCTGGTCGGTGTTTGAAGGGATAACACCATCAGAAATCATAAACGACGCGGTACGGATATGATCCGAAATGATCCTCTGTTTTTTCAAATCATTAGTGAGTGTCTGTGCGATTTTCATGATTGGCAAAAAAGTGTCTATTTCAAAGACATTATCTTTACCATTCAATACCATGAGTGTACGTTCGAGACCCATTCCAGTATCTACATTTTTCTTTGCGAGAGGTGTGTAGGAACCATCAGTCGATTTGTTGAACTGCATAAATACATTGTTCCAAATCTCTACCCAATTTTTATCTGCAGTATCAAATTTTTCTGGCACAGGTGTAGAACCAGCCCAATAGAAAATCTCCGTGTCGGGTCCTTGAGGACCTGGATGTTTACCGCCTGCTGGCCACCAATTGTCATCCTTGCCGAGCTTTGCAATACGAGTAGCTGATATACCAAGCGAAAGCCATTTGTCATATGATTCAACATCAAAATCTGCATCAGCATCACCGGCAAACACGGTGACAGCTAGTCGCTCTGATGGAATAGCGAGCCATTTATGAGATGTAAGGAATTCATAACTCCATGTAATTGAATCATCCTTGAAATAATCCCCTAAAGACCAATTGCCCAACATCTCAAAAAAAGTTAAATGAGTATTGTCCCCTACGTCATCGATATCACCCGTTCTCACGCATTTTTGCACATCAGCAAGGCGTGTACCCATAGGGTGAGGCTCACCTAGTAGATATGGTACGAGTGGCTGCATACCAGCGGTATTAAAAAGTACTGTTGGGTCATTTTCGGGCACGAGACTAGCCGAAGGTATGATGACGTGACCTTTTTCTTTAAAAAACTCTAGAAATTTGGAGCGTAACTCTACAGATGTCATAACGAGACTACTTTATCATATTGTTATTTGTATTTCTCTAATACCTTGAAGTCATCCTTGAGTACGCTTTTCATGGAGCCATTATACAGAGCTGCTGCTGGATGATAAAAAGCAATGATGATGATAGGCCCATAAGATGCCTGAACAGTAAAGAATTGTCCATGCATCTTTGATATTGGTTGTAATACAGATGATAGTCCGTATTTCTCAAAAATATATTTCATAGAGTGCCGACCGAGAAGCCCTATAACCTTCGGCTGAATGATATCTATCTGTCTATCGAGAAAAGGTGTATAGAGTGCTATCTCCACTGGTTCTGGGTCCCGATTATCCTGCGGACGGTCTTTGACCAAATTTGTTATATAGACCGACTGTCTATCTAAACCGATAGATGTAAGGAGTTCGTCTAACATCTTGCCAGACCGTCCGCAAAAAGGCTTTGCTGTCTTTGCTTCAGTTTCACCTGGAGCTTCACCAATAAACATAATATGCGCATCATGGTTCCCTTCTCCTACAACTGGAAAATAGTTATTTTCCGTGCGATACACGTAAAGTGGTGAATTAGTAAGATTGAGTAATTCATATCGAATCTGTTCCATATCATCATATTTAGACATGGCAATATTATACCAACATAAATAATGTATTAGATGCGTCTATAGTATTACCACCGAATCACGCAAATATTTTATTATAAAAATTCACCCTACTGGAGGGTGAATCTCATCGAAATGTTTTTTTCCGCCATTCAAAACATAATGATCAAAAGCTTCGTTGTCGCTCGGAGGATGACCGAGATTTATAGAGGCGAAATAACGATTAGTATCACCGAGTGCTTCAGCTAACTGTATAAGCAAACGATTTTGAGCCTCAAGACCACAAAGTTTCAATAAAAGGTTTTCATTACTCTCCTGAAGACTAGCAATACATACCAAGAGACCTAAATTTTTAGACTTAAGATCTCGGTTTTCTAATTCCAGTGATTCAGCTTTCGATAAGCTAGGGAAACGAATCAGTTCTCCGTTTTCATCTCCCCCCTGACGCTTGGAAACGATGATAGATGGATGAGCCATAATAAAAAGATTCTGTTCTCATTCTGACTCCGAACTAGAAAAAAACATAGTACGTTATGCACATTTACTATATTAAAAAACCGTGACCAAGTGGTCACGGTTCTATACGTGGCAAATCATCAATCTCCAGTCCGATCTCAATCGCCTTTATTCTTTCCCATCGAGCACCAAAGGACGATTGCCAACCCCAAATGAATGCTATTCGAGATATGAGACCCGAAGAAAAGATTGGTTCATAGAAATCTTCTAGGATTGGCATACAATATACCTCTCCTGGATTCTGCCTGAACCATTCTCGAGATATGCGAAACAGCACATTTTCAAAAGGTGTTTGATCAAACACCGAACGATTCTGTGACTGTAGTCTCTGGATAACAGCTCGAAAAACAGCCATGTTGCGTTCGCGTGTTCCTAATCCACCTGTGGATATTGGCCCAGACACGATAGTGACAGGTTCCTCAAAGCATTCGAGAATATCTATAGCTACAGGTACCAAATCACTAAAAGATTCTGCACCATCCAAAGCAATGAAACTTTTAGGGCTCCAGAGTGCTTTCCTAGCACAGGGGTGCAATCGAAATAGTTCTTCTTCTGCTTGTATGTTAATCATATGTAAAGGGCTATATAGAATTTACACGTATATGAAACAAAAGTAAAACCATCTTTATACCACCAATTATTGATAGTTATTTGCCGATACTAAATTTTTGTATTTAAAATAAATAGCCTTCCTTACGTAATAATTCTATCTTTGATTTACCACCACGAAGACCATTGTACCCACCGACTTTTCCATCAGATCGTATGACTCGATGACATGGAACATTCTTGTCCTTATTCCTACTCATAATAGTACCGACAGCTCTAGATGCCCCAGGGCGACCAGTCCTGTGCGCGACTTCACTATAGGTCATAACAGAACCACTGGGTATAGATCTCACAATTTTTTTAACTATTTCTTTAAAAGAGAGAGCTGGTGGCGTTATCATCTGATTTATTTTTTACACTTTTCTTTATCGTCGGTTTTTTTACAATAGAATCTGTTTTTCTCGTTTTCTTTAAAAATTCATTTTGAACATCCCGCGAGAGCCGACGATAATTACAGTATTCACACATTGACCCGTGTATTGGTAAGTTGTCACTATCGAGACACTTCTTCGCCTCTACCAATTTATTTTCTACCCATGCATCATTTCCGGTATATGGAATGAGTACAACATCAAATTCAAGTTTTCCATCAAATGCTTTACGATCGCGTAAACCATTCGCATAAACAAAATAACCAGTATCGGAAACCTTAAAACCCTTCTGACGTAAAAGCCACTGATACACCTCCATCTGACGTTTATATCCATCTTGCCACTCTGCATCAAGATTTACTTTTTCATCCTTAGAAGTTGATTTGTAGTCGACGACTATGAGTTCGCCTTTTGGATTAACCCAAACATCGTCTATTGCGCCACTTATCAATAGCCCGGTCTTATCGTGTAGACACTGTATTCCTTCAAAGTTTTCACGCCAGATATTCAAATCATCATGTGCAAAAGGAATCGCGTCTACCCCGTAATGTTTCATGAGTGGGTGCGCTTTCTTCTCAACACGATATGAATCAAATTCTTTTTTAAGTAAATGATCGACGGCTGAATTCAAATTAAATGGAAAACCTTTCGGTCTAGCCACGCCTAGTCTGTTGTCTAAGTAAAAACAAAGCGGGCATTCTACAAAAAGGTCTAATTTAGAACGAGACAGTTTCCATTTTTGTCCACCATAATTCCAATTAGAATTTCTTATACCCCTTGGTCCTTTTTTGTAAAAATCAGCCATACATTTATGAAAGTATTTCTTCTGCTTCTTCTATAATACGCGCGACCTTATCTTGTGATATGCCGAGGCTTACGAGATCATCTCGACGTTCCAATACATGTTTTATAAGTACTAAATCATTATGAAGTAGTATAAATTTCTCTGCTTTGGATAATGTCGACAATGCTGTAAGTGGATGAAATCCAGCTTCTTCAATCAAATGCTGTAGATTCCCTTTTTTAGGATAGTTCCAACCAATCATATTTAGTTTCTGACATTCACCATATCTAATGGCGGTGTCAGTAAATTTAGTATTTGTTACAAGCCATCCCTCATCTAAATGACGATTAGTACCACCATAAGAAAAACCACCTTCAAACAAGTCATCAAAACGAGCTTTGACATACAACGCTGTTTTCACATCTGAACGCGTCCCTTGCTCATTGTGGAATTTTGCTTCTATCATGATGAGTTTATCTACGTTCCAGGCAACAACATCCATCTCGTGTTCTACACAAGCACCTCTCACTATCTGATCAGTGAGTGTCTCATATCCTTTTGATTTCCAAATTTCTGCGATAAATCTTTCAAATGGAAATCCGTCTGGACCAAGTTCTTGTACTGCACGACGTATAGAATAAGTCGCAGCGATAGGACGAGCCGACTTACGTAATAACCTAAACGCATGTGAATATATCTCATGTGTTGTCATACCATCACGAAGCTCCTCCTCTATGTGTTTTGCAATTTCTTGAGCCACGTCTGCATTTGCGCCGGCATCAGACAAAGACTCAATTAGTTTTGCTATATCAAATAACTGTTTTTCTCCATTTGCTTTACGTATAGTGACTTCTTTCATGTATTCAGTATATCAAACCCTACGATACGATTCCCCCACCGAGGCATTTATCACCATCATAAACAACAACCGACTGACCTGGAGCAATGATAAGAGGTATATCAAAACCAATTTCAGCTTCTGTATTACTCACAATCTCTACCATACAAGATAAGAGTTCTCCGAGATGTCTCACTCGAGCCTGATATTTTTTACCTGATACCGGAATACTATCTATCCAATTGATTGATGAGAGTGAATATTCTTTTTTTTCCGTAGAGAGTGAACCATCAGTTTCTTTATGCGACACAGTCACTGTATTGTTCTCAACATCTCTGGTTATGATGTAGTAAGGTTTATCATCTGGTGTCTTTTCTGTAACAGTAAAACCGTGACGAACACCTAGTGTTAGAAATATAGCACCATCATGATATCCAATCACCTTACCTGACTCATCCAATACATCACCACGTTTTTTCTCTATATAATGTGATAAAAATTCTTCTATATCTACCTGACCCATAAAACAAACACCCTGACTATCAGACTTTTCTGCTGTAGACAGATTGTGTTTCTTTGCAATACTTCTAACCTCAATCTTTTGCATACCACCAATAGGAAATAAAATATGCTTGAGTTGATCTGGTCTCAATGTCCATAAAAAATAAGATTGATCCTTGCTGATATCGTGACCAGCTAAAAGTGATCCATCAAAATCTTTTTGTGCATAGTGTCCAGTAGCAACGTAGTCAACATTTTGTTTGAGCGACCAATCCAGAAACGCACCAAACTTCACATACTTATTACACATAATATCCGGATTTGGTGTTCCACCGGATCTATATTCGGACACCATATAGTCAACCACTTCTTTTTTGTATTCTTTTTCTAAATCTAGAGTGATAAATGGTATCTCGAGAGATACAGCGACACGCATAGCGTCTAGCCTGTCATCCCGCCAGCTACACTTCATCCAATCTGGATACCAACCCTTGATAAACACACCCGTGACGTCGTAGCCGGCCTTTTTGAGTAACAAAGCAGAGACAGAGCTATCTACTCCACCAGAAAGACCGATAAAAACCTTTTTTCTAGATTGGTTAATCATCCACGCACGATATCACATGAACACACCCATTCTCAACACCTCTTAACAATCAACGAAGATATTTTGCTTTATTTGCTACATGCTCATCATGGGTCACTGCATAATGCATAATTCCCTCTTTGTCTGACAAATAAAAATAGTACTTTGTCTCAATGGGTGTCACAGAGGCTAAAATCGAATTAATACCGGGGTTTGATATAGGCCCAGGAGGTAAACCTCTATAAACATATGTATTGTAAGGAGAATCTATTTTTAAATCTTCCAAAGAAAGTTCCGAACTTTTTGTCTTTCCGTTTACAAATGAAAATGTCGCATCCACTTGTAAAGGCATCTTCTCAGCTATTCGTTTCCATAATATTCCAGCAATGATGCGACGAGATTCTTCGGTACGAGCTTCTTTTTCAAGAATTGATGCCATGATCACAATGTCTCGTATACTGTGACCAGATGAACGCACACTGTCTGCAATATCAGCAACTTTAGACTTGTAGTTTTTTGTCATAGTGTCTATTACTTCTTCAGAAGTCACATTTGGTAAAAAGTAATATGTATCTGGAAAAAGATATCCTTCATATTTTTTACCGAGTTCTAAAAATAATTTAGTATCAAAACGATAAAAACGTGAATCAAATAGAGGTGCTATTTGTATTGAACTAAATCCCTCTGGTATGGTGATTCGCACACGACTCAATCCATATGAACCACGAGCTATACGATAGGCTATGCTCACAACACTACCTCTAGAATCAAAACCGTAATCTCCAGCAACTGCTCCACGACCAAATCCAAATATAGTTACAAAACCCTTGAACATAAACGGTGACTGTATGATATGTCTCTCATATAGATCGGTGGCGACACTAGAAAGCGACTTACCTCTCGGTATCTCATACAAAATACCTTCTGGAAAATTAGTTGATGGAGCTATGGTTCTAAAATAAAAAGAAAACACAACTGTACACAAAACCAAAACAAGCAAAAACGCCTTCCGAGGAGAAAGGCGTATCAAATAATTTGTAAGTACGGTAAAAACTTCTCTCATTTCCATTAAATAGGTAGATTTGCTGGAGCGTCTGCCCGTTTTGATGGTATACGTTTGAGTGTCGGGGTACGCACCGTACTACCAGGAAAATGATACATGGTTGCAAGTTCTTCTGTATTGAGCACTGTCCATTTTTCTTTATATGGTTTATGGAAAAAAGAACGTAGCGCATATCCCTTGAAATGATCTTCTTTATTTTCAGCAAGTTTTTTACCCATCCAATCCTGCCATTTATAATCATAAGTCAAACCAACTGGCTTGAATCCGTTTAAATTTGATGCATTGAACTGAGCAAACACTCCCTTGAGACCTCCACCAACTCCTTTGTCGTATAGATCTTTTGGCGCTATATAAAGCATGCGTATACCAGCATCAAATGCATATTTTGAAACACTTCTCTCTATAGCTGCAATTCTCTCCTGTTGACCCTTAGTCATTTTTGCAAGATTGGGCATTTTATTTCCCTCAGTATCCTCCACCTCAGATTCTTTAATTATTTTTTCTATGAGCTCTTTTGCTTCATCTTTCCACTTATCTGGATACTTACTACCACCTATTTCTACTGGCGCACCAGCAAAAGGCATTTTTTCTTGAGTATGTGCTCGCACAATAATCTGCACCCAAGCCTGATGACCTTTTTTGAGAGTCCCCATAAACTCTATAAGCGGCGCCATAGGATCTACTTTGAATTCTTCATCGGGATCTTTGTCGAGACCATAATCAACATATGTTTTTATTGGTAACGGATCAGGACCAAGAGCTTCAAAAACTGCACCGTCGACCTCGTGTGTCTCTGGATCATATATTGTGCTATCGACATAATCATCGACTTCATGTATCTCTACATCTGGATACTGAGCATAAATACTAGCTTCGAGAAAATTCCTCTGTGTCTTAAATGTCCATATATGAAACCTGACATCACCACCAATCGATACCAACTCGAGAGAAAACCATGGACGGACCTTACCTTCCCAATATCTATCTATCGGTGTACCCTCACCTCCTGTCTGATAAAGTGCCGTGAGTACCAACTCCATCGCTAGAGGTGATTTCATAGTCTCTTGAGGAAGACGTATTTCAAGCAATACTTTTTCTTGTTTTGCTATCCAGCTACGATGTACATAACTAACCCATGAATGCCATGCATACTCTGCAATAACGATAGGAATCCAAATGACAGCAAGGTATATGAGCCAACGAACAGTCTCTGGTATGACGACGATTGTAATGAATTGTAGGAGTTCTTGAAGTATCACGCTCTATATGATACTAGAAAACACACCTAGGTGGAATACACACATGTGAAAAGAAAAATCCGCCTTAAGGCGGATTTTTCTTTTAGACTATGTGGTATTTACCCTCTTTGTCTTTTTTGAAGAATTTTGGATTCTGAAGATTGACGAGAATAGTATTTTCTTTTACGTATCTCTCCTTCATAACCTTATCAATGATTTCTTTCTTTGTAAGCGGACCATTTTTCTCGAGGATTTTCTTTACAACGTCTTTTACTACACCTGACATATAACCCCACTCAGCTAGCGCATAGAGACCACGACCAACTAGAACAAAACGAGGGTCTTTTATGAGTTCATTGTGAGTAGTAGCAACGTGAGCTTTTTTATCAAACATTTTTTCTATCTGTTTTGCTACTTCGCGAAAATGTATTGGTGATCCATGTTTACGTATAACAAGGAAAGCATAATCTCTCATACCCTTTGCTTTTATATTTGGAGAATGTGAGACACCCCATTCACCAAGTGGATTCTTACCCACCTTCTTTGAGAGTGAGAGCCAACGTTTGAGTATCTCATTATTACGATACCTATCGTTAAGATCTTCAACATGATTGAGGAAAGAATCAATCATTTCTGACTCAGGAATAATATCGTCATCACCGAGAGACTTGTAGAGCTTACGGAGAGCTTCTTCTACCTTTTTTGAATGATTATCATCTGTATGCCAACGGTGTTTAAAATGATCGTCTTCTTTCTGCATTTTGAATGCACGACCTAGAACAAGGAGAAAATAGACGTGATTTTGCACAGAAGGATCTTTTGATACTGAGTCTAAAAGATCTTCTTCGGCCATGATGCCACCCATTTTATCTAACGCATTTTCTAGCTCTTTAAAGGCTGGAGACTGAGCTTCGTACTCTTTTGATTTTTGAATATTTGCAATAGCGTAGTTCTCTATCTGACGAACTCTCTCACGGGTAATACCATAGGTCTTTCCGATAGACTCTAGAGTCATCTTTTTTGCGTCGGTACCTAGACCGTAACGTTTTGTGATGACTTCACGAGCTCTGTCTGGCAAGCTTTTGAGCAATGCTTTTACGACCTGTTTTGGCTTCTGAGTGAGAGTGGTTTGCATATAATCGATACTAGATTGAACTAGTTGTACTGAATACCGTCTTAATTAATAACTATTGTTTTATCACTCATATGATAATAAGTCAACATTTATGTGGTGTCAAGAGGTTGACAGATTATCGAACAACAAAGTTGACCAATTTTCCTGGAATAACAATCGTCTTTGTAACTTCTTTTCCTTCTAACCACTTTTTTACTGAATCTAAATTGGATGCTTCTTGCTCTATGATTTCTTTTGAAGCGCCTTGAGGCACTTGAAAATTACCGCGCACTTTTCCATTTACCTGTACGACTATGGTCACATCATCGTCCTGCATGAGTGAAGTGTCGGCAATTGGCCATGGAGATATGTGTACAGAAGACTTGTTCCCGAGATTCCTCCAAAGCTCTTCGGTGACATGTGGGGCAAATGGAGCCAAGAGACGGAGGAATACCTCATATGAAGCACGTGAAATAGATGACTCTTTCTCTAGCGCATTACTAAATACCATAAGAGTAGAAATGGCTGTATTGAGGCGAATGTTCGATATGTCATCAGATACTTTTGAAATACTTCTATGAAGTAATGATGTGAGTGTTTTTGATTCTTCTACCTTTTTATCTACTTTACCAGCAAGTTTCCAAGCTCGTTCTATAAATCGTCTGGAACCAATCATGCTGTCTGTGTTCCAATTGATAGCTTGATCAAATGGACCCATAAACATTTCATAAATACGTAATGTATCGGCGCCATAAGTAGAAACAATTTCATCAGGGTTTACCACATTACCAAATCTTTTTGACATCTTTTTTCCATCCTCACCCATGATAAGTCCCACAGATTGAAGTTTTTTGAATGGCTCGGTTGTCGAGACGACGCCGATATCATATAAAAATTTATGCCAGAAGCGTGCATAGATGAGATGTCTAGTAGCATGCTCTGCTCCACCGACATAAAAATCTACCTGATTCCAATACCTCTCCTTGTCTGCATCCACAAGCGCTTTTCCATTTTTCGGGTCCATATAACGTAGGTAATACCATGATGAACCTGCCCACTGAGGCATAGTGTTGGTTTCTCTCTTCATTATCTGTGCGTCTTTACCTCTACCTACCTTTACATTGACCCATTTATCTATAGTGGAAAGTGGTGACTCGCCAGTACCTGACGGTTCATATGACTTTACTGGAGGCAATACTACAGGTAAATCTTTTTCTGAAACCGGTACAATTTTGTCTCCATCATGAAGTATTGGAAATGGTTCACCCCAATAACGCTGACGTGAGAAAACCCAATCCTTGAGTTTGTAACGTGTGACCCATTCTCCTCCAGCAAATTTGGTTATTTCTTTTTTTATTTCTTCTGATTTTTTACCAGAAAAGATTCCTGAATCAAGGAGTACCCCCTCTCCGACATATGCTTCTGGATCATTACCAAAACGACTGAGCCACACGTCGAGCTCGGCGTGAGTCATATCATCCGCGGTGATTTTTTTTGAGTCCATCCAAATTACTTTGTGTTTTTCATCTTCCTCTACTGACAAAGAGTCTTGTTCTTCGTCAATTAAATCAAAACAGACAGCAGATGTATGAGAAATCCTATTTTCATCCTTGTGCGCAGCAAAATATTCTGCAACGACCCTACCACCTAAAGACTGAGTGACTTTGAGATTCTTGTATCCAGTCTCTTCATAAACTTCTCTTTTAGCAGCTGTTATCGGGTCTTCTCCTTCATCAATCCCACCCATAGGAAAAGTCGTCCAAGGAAATTTCTTCCATTTAATACCGAGAATAAGTCCAGTTTTCGGATTGCGAACTATCGCATGAACGTTTGCGCGAGTAACAGTTTTCTTACCTTCTCTAGGAGGGTTTGGCAGATAATATCTGTGAGGAGCAACAACTTCTCGTATTGGCAACTTGTATTTCTTCGCAAACGCAAAATCACGCTCGTCGTGTGCAGGTACAGCCATGACAGCGCCGGTACCATAATCAGCGAGTACGTAGTCTGCAACAAATACCGGCACCTCTTCTTTGTTTACTGGATTTATCGCCATCACCCCATCGAGCCTCACACCAGTCTTGTCTTTCTTCGCATCAGTACGCTCGATAGCAGTCATCATACGTGCGTGAGCAATGTATTTTATAACCTCACCTTCATTTTTTATATTTTTAAGAAGTTTTTCTACGAGCTCATTTTCCGGTGCCAATACGACATATGTCACACCAAAAAGAGTATCTGGTCTAGTGGTAAATACTTTTATTTTTGATGAATGATTTTTTATTGCAAATTCTATTTCTGCTCCCTCTGAGCGTCCTATCCAATTTCGCTGTGACTCCTTTATGTGTGTTGGCCAATCGAGGGTATCCAAGTCAGCGAGGAGCCTATCTGCATAATCGGTAATTTTTAGCACCCATTGTCGCATTGGTTTTTTTTCCACTGCTGTACCACAACGTTCGCAATGTCCATCTTCTACATCTTCGTTTGCGAGACCAGTCTTGCACGAAGGACACCAATTGATTGGTTCATATGATTCATAAGCAAGACCTTTCTCGTACAGTTTGAGAAATATCCATTGTGTCCATTTGTAATACTTTGGATCAGTAGTATTAACCTCGCGTGACCAGTCATAATCAAAACCAATAATCTCGAGTTGTTTTTTGTATCTAGCGACATTTTTTGCCACCGCGATACGAGGATTGGTCTTCATCTTTATCGCATAATTTTCTGCAGGCAAACCAAAAGCATCAAACCCCATAGGATGAAGTACGTTGTATCCCTGCATTCTCTTCATACGAGAAAGGATATCTGTGGCTATATAACCTTTTGGATGACCGACATGAAGCCCTTCACCAGATGGATACGGGAACATATCAAGAACATAGAACTTTGGCTTGTCCTCTGAGTCGGTGGTCTTGTAGATTTTTTTCTTTGACCACTCTTTCTGCCACTTGGCTTCTATTTTTTTATGATCGTAATCCTGCGACATGAAATACTACTAGATTCTCGGACGAACTGGGTATAAATCCTGATCTATAGTACGGTCAAAACAAACCGTGCCCGTTCCATGTTTCCAACCTTCATTTATCACACCCTTTGAATACACAGGAACTGAATTTGCTTCGCCTATACCAGAAGAATTGTCAAAAGAAAAATCAGCACAGAGCTTGAACGCTTTTGTACCATTTTTCTCGTATGTATATGCATTACCTGTCTCTGGATCAACTGGTGTATAGAAACCAGAAATAGGATCAGCGATATCTGAGAGAGCTACTGGTAATGAACCTTTTTGTTGCCAATAATTGACGAGTTGCCATTGTATAGACTGGAGGTCTGAGATGCGACGGTCATCCATGCGTTGTTTCCTCACAGTCATCGGTGATCCAAAGACAAAGAAAGAAGAGATGATAAGAACTAAAACAAGTATTGATGAAATAATTGACACTATATTGTAAGAAACTTTTTTCGGCACATCTCTTACCTCATTCATGTAGTACGTGAGTACAGCGCCAGCAATAATGAGGACGGCGATGACTTTTAAAACAAATCTTGTGGTTATTTCACCCGATAGAAATGTATTTAGAAGAACAACTAAATCTGTAGCAACTACGGCACCAGACACAAACAATGTAATCCATGTGAGGACGCGACGAGCGGTGACATCACGGCGTGATGAATCAGTCTCGATATCATGTCTCACGAGTCGTGAGAGCCAAATAAATATCGGGAAAATGACAATAAGTGCCGCAACAGCTGTCCTCATACCATACGAATAAGTATCACCGTAATACGAGAGTGTATCTGGAAAGAGTTTGTTTATTATATCGAAAGTGAGCGAAAGAAAGCTCACTATAGAGACATAGAGTGTGACAACTACTCCCAAATTGAGAAAGAAGTCACGTGCAGTCGTTTTTGTGTTCATAAATTTAGTTTACAGAGTAACTGTTCAATGATACTCCAAAATAAGTATTGAAGCCATTAAAAAACCAAAAATCCGCTTAGGCGGATTTTTGGAAACAAACTTGAAAAAATCAAGCTACATCTGTACCGAACCAGATGTCTCGCACATTCTACAGTGCGACTTGTGCGCAAATATCATGTGGAGAGCTGAGAGACCGACTAGTACATATACCAATGCCTCAAGCCAACCCCATGAACCGAGGAGCCAATTTACGACATTCCAATCAGAACCTGCCCACATACCGATGCCGACGAGGCCCCAATTAATACCTCCTATCCAAAGGAGGATACACTCTACCGTGTGAAGTCCTTTCATATTTTTGATTGATCAATCAACGATTAATAAATTAAACGACTTTTGCAATATAAATTGTACACCCATAGAGGTCTTGAAGTATTGTTGGTTATACACAGTCATAAATAATATAAATATGCTATATTTTTTATAGAAAGGAGGTGATCGGATTGGCACGCAGGACTCACAGACACACACGTCGAAACCGGAAACGGTAACACATTATCCAGCGACATTACGTCATTGAAACCCTGTCCTAGCGGACAGGGTTTATATTTTAAACTCCATCACATCTCCATCCTGCACGATGTATTCTTTGCCTTCTACACGGATGAGCCCTTTTTCACGAGCTACACCAAATGATCCAGCACCGAGGAGCTTGTCCCACTCTATAACTTCAGCACGGACAAATTTATCCTTGAAATCACCGTGTATCGCCGTACCAGCCATCGGTGCTGTCCATCCACGATGTATCGTCCATGCACGGGTCTCTATCTCCCCTGTCGTAAAGTAAGTGATGAGACCGAGCATTTCATATCCCTTTTTGATGAGAGCATCGATACCACTCTTGTCTGCACCCATACCCTCTCTCATCTCAACTTTCTCAGCATCAGTCATGTCTCGCACCTCATTCTCAATACCTGCATCGACGATGACATAATCAGACTTTGATTCCCTTATAAAATCCATGAGTTTTTGGTATCGCTCGTCATTTACCTCATCGAGATTTGTTCCACCAGATTTTTTATTCAAAACATAAAGTATCTTCTTTGCAGTGAGGAGATGAAGTCCGTGGAGTATCGGTGCCTCGTATTCATCAATAGGTACTGATGAAGCGAGCAAACCCTTCTCGAGAACAGTCTGAAGTTTAGTGAGGAGACCCGACTCTATGATAGCTTCTTTTTTCGCCTGTTTGATTTCCCTGCCGATGTTTTGGTGACGTTTTGTCACAGTTTCTAAATCAGCCATGATGAGCTCGAGGTTGATGACGCCGATATCACTCATGGGATCAACCTTGTTATCGACATGGAGAATATCTGAATCCTCAAATATACGTACTACTTCTACGATAGCGTCAGTCTCACGAATATTTGTAAGGAATTTATTTCCGAGACCTTCGCCAGCAGAAGCGCCTTTTACGAGACCTGCGATATCGACAAACTCTACTGCAGCAGGTACGGTCTTTTGTGTTTTTGAAAACTCGGCGAGTTTGTAGAGACGTTCATCAGGTACTGCTACGACACCGACTGATGGGTCTATGGTCGCAAATGGATAATTGGCTATAAGCACACCTTTTTTTGTGAGCGCGTTGAAAAGCGTTGATTTTCCAACATTTGGCAGACCGACAATACCGATGGATAGTGACATAGATTACTAAACTACAACAAAACAACTAAAAACACTATGCTAAATTATTTTCCTTTTCTACCTAAACGCTCGAGATGTTTGATGAGTCTTTGAAACTTCTCTGGGGTGAGCTTTTGAATACCCGATATCCAAGTCTTCCGAATCGGGGCAAAACCAGAGAATCTGAGTGTGCCTCGCACCCAATTATTTATATTTCCACCAAAGAGTACCCACAAAATTGCTGGATGAGTATCTGAAGTGACGATGACACGAGCGCTTCTCCCTTTTAGCCTCCTATACCAACCCGGAATCAATCCTTTGCGAAAGTTGAAAGCAAAACCTGGCATCCAAACACGATCAATCATACCCTTCATGAGAGCTGGCATATCTGACCACCAAATAGGAAAGATGGAAACAAAATGTTCACACCATCTGACATTCTCCTGAAATTTAACCAAATCTGGTTCACATTCCTGTATCGTTTTGTAACCCTTGTGAAGTATAGGATCAAAAATCATATCGGATATATAAGTCGTACGTACCTCATGCCCTACACTGCGTGCACCACGAGCATAGCTCTCCGCAAGAGCTGTAGAGAGAGAGTTTTTATCGGGATTACCGACAAAAATAAATATCTTTTTCTTCTTCATCTAGCTTTTCATTAGACGTTCGAGCTCAGTTTTATGTTTTTCCATCACGCTCGCAACTACTGCCTGTTGATCCATACCACTTTTGAGAGCTTCTTGTAGTTCAGTCGCAAGCTTTTCAAAAAATGCCGGATTTTTCTCTACCATATCTAATATCTGTTCTTTTTGTTCCTCGGTCACACCAGAAAGCTGTGATTTTACAGCTTGTTTCATTAAAAAATTCTTTAACATAGTCTTAGTATTTTACCAAAAAAATAATTATTTCCTACTATCCATCATAAGACGCTATAGCGTCTTATGATGGATAGGTGTTTTTAGATGATTTTATTACAAATCTAATAAAAGATTCTGAGCCTCTAAAGTGGAAAAAATGGATGACTCTGACTATAACGTTCAAGAGGTACCTTGTTCCAGCACGATACCACCCTATCGCTATACCTCCATGCTGCCTGTATCTCCCTCGAGCCAACAAAATGCCTCCTCTCGCCTCGTAATACGTCTATAAGTATGTTTTCATATGCCTCTTGTGAAGATAGCTCTAAGACCTCTTCCGCACCGTCTTTCATACGAATAATAACCCTAGGTTTTGGCTGTATAGAAAATTCAATCTCTCTAGGCAATCCTGAAGATTCCTTGAAAATAATACGTACCAACGAACGCGTCTCACCCATCATTTTACCTGCCTGAAATATCACAGGTATACCTAAAAGCTCACCCCTTGAAAAACCCGTAATAACCTCAAATGCTGTTTCAGTCTCTGATTTATGAGCAACACCTTTTTCATGCTCATACCCTTCATACTGACCCCTTCTCGCGAGTTCGCATGTTTTTGATGGTGGTAAGAGCGCCTCCAGAACCGCGGCTCTTGCGTCGTGCCAAGAATTAGCACTAACACGATGAGGATATTCTGCTAAAAGAGATGCGAGTATTTCTAGAATATGATTTTGTCCTACATCACGAAAAGCTCCTACACTATCATAAGATAAACCTCGCCCATCTATACCCTTTGCTTCGAGTAATGAAATTGTTACAGATTCAACGGTTTTATTGGAAATTATTTGACGCAAACTCGTACTCGATTCATGTACACGCATCATAGCCTGAACCGAAGTTTTTCCTAGATAGTGATCTATCCGATATATCTGAGAATGTGATAAGAATGATAAAAGAAATCGATTGAGTGTACATGCAGATTTTTCATCTACACCAAATGGTTTTTCTAACAAAAGCTTTACCTTACCCTTACGAAGAATTTTTGATTTTCGTAATGATTTTACTACCTGAGTAAAATGATGCGGAGCGAGTGATAGATATACAATTACTTCTCTGTTTTTTGCTAACAATGAGACCTGTTTAGATAAATCATCATACCCTATACCTATTTCAAAATCTACTCCAGCGTATTCAAGAATGTGTAAAAAACTTGAAGAGACATTACTTTTTAGTTTCAAAAAATCATGAAATTCGTGAGTGTTCCACGGACGACGAGAAATACCTATGACACGAGAATTATGAGGAAGTTCTCCTTTATCATACAGAGAAGAAAGGGCTGGAAATATTTTTTTTCGAGATAAATCTCCTGTCGCACCAAACAAAACTATGAGAGGTGGTTTTTGTTTATTCTTTCTCTTTGGCATGTCGAACAAGTATAACATTCACCATAGATAGCTTATCAAAATGAACTGTTGGACAATCATGAATCGTGGATGTAACCTAGGTAAAGAACGTTATGAAAAAATCACTTGTATTCAAGTTCTTCAAATTGATTTACTTCGTCTTCGGGATACTGTCTGTTTTGGTAGGTGGATTGTTACTTTCTGTATACATCCATCTTTCCGAAGTTGGTACTGAAATGGGTGGCATATACACTCTCATGATATTTTCAATGTTTATAGGTGCTATTCTCATGATAAGAGCACCCTACTCATTAAAAAATATCGATGCTGGGTGGATCAGTATATTGAGAATGTTGATATCTATACCCATCGTCATATTTATCTATGAGACGATACAGACAAAAATACTGAGAGATGACGATACCATAGGAACCGTCGTATTTTTATCGATTGTTGTGATACTTATCACGACAATGAAGATAGTGCGTAGGAAATATATGAAACCCACAAAGATCGACCGCTGAAGGTCGATTTTTTATTTATAAAAAATCCCCGCACGAATGCGAGGATATAAATTCACCAATCCCATCTAAAACTTATAAGTTTTTTGCGGGACGGTCGTAGAATAATTTTCATGTTCTTATTTACCCGCATTGATATACCAGACCTAAACTGTGCCCGAAGTACACCACCACCAGGTAAATCAATGAGGAAAAAATCGTCCAATTTGAGACCCTCTGAACCGCGAACAGGAACGACACGTTCATCGAGCAAAAAACGTGGCATATCATCTCTACCGTCTGGAACAATCTCAATACGATTTGATTCTGGCCCGGTAGATTTTTTTTCGAGAGCTATTTCTAGATCTCTGATAGCGGATTGAGATGCTTGGTATTTAAATCCTACAATCACAAAATCTTCAAGGTAGAATATGTCTGAATCAGATTTATCCACCGAAACGATTGAATGATAATCATAGAGCCTCGATATTTTATTTTCACCTTCTGAAAGCCCTATATGGAAGAACCCGAAAATCATACAAGAATACAGAAAGAAACGTATACGTGTGTGCATGATGTAAAGAAAATCCTTTTCCTAGTATAGTCATGATAATCATTATGTCTACAGTAGTATTTAAATAAAAAAGGCCCGTAGCTATGCTACGGGCCAAAATTTCTACGACGACGGATTACCGCTAGGTCAATTACCTAACGCCGATGAGTACAGTGAGTACAAATAGTCCAGGTAGACACAATTTAGAAACTGGACTATGAAAGCATTAGTATTCGTAACATGGGAGGATCTGCACAGTCGTATGGATAATGCGTTGGTATATACGGGACAAAAACAAAGACTTCCCGATAGGTCAAAAAATTACCTCTGACACTACCATCACACTCTATTCCACCAAACCGATCTGCGATCTGTGAGACAGCATACCGGTCTTGACCATAGATAGCTTTTACACCATCTAAGGGTACGGCTGACGAGACGATCTCCATGTCCGAACCTAAAAAAACCTTCTCTTCGCGCACGACCGGAATCGAGACGAAGATTATCAAAGAGAAGAGCAAGACAGTCATCTAAATACGAGAATACCTCGTCTATTATTTCTTGTCAAACACTATTTCTTAAATACTTTTGAGAATCTATTCATAACTCTACGCACACCTTCATCGTTGAGTATTTCCCTCTCATTACCTTGGTGATCGAGATCACCGAGTCTTACTTCTGGCACTACATGAAAATGTAAATGATCGACACTTTTGTTATTACCATCAGCCTTACCATCACGGACAATTACTGAATAATGACCATCACCAACAATGTCTAGTGCGAGTAATGCTTCACGAATAAGTTCGTCTACTGCAATTTGTTCATATGGTTCTAATTCTAGGATGCGTACCACGTGACGTTTTGGTATGACCAAGAGATGATCCTCGTGATATGGAGCTTTTGCATAAGTGAGATAGGCGTGTTCATTCTCAACGAAAACACCTTCTGACACACCACAAAAAGGACAACCTATAATGGAACGTACATAATCTTTGTACAACATGTTGAAGATAGTATACCTAGCTAATAAAAAAGAGACTAGTTAAAACTAATCTCTTTTTTGCTGTGGACCCTACAGGACTCGAACCTGCCACCCCCTCATTGCAAATGAGGTGCTCTACCAGATGAGCTAAGGGCCCAATATGTGGACCGAAACACTATACTCGAAGAATGTCTGATTTTCAACCCTACGACCTCTTTCGAGCAAGGGTTATGATATGGTCTAAAAATTCAGGGAGAGACGAGCCTACAGCCACAAGTGATTTTGGTAGAAGTGATTCAGACGTCAACCCCGGTAAGGTGTTTGCTTCCAAGAAGTAAATCCCTCGTGTCGGGTGAATAATGAAATCAGAGCGAGAATAATGACGAAGGCCAAGATGTTCGTGTACAAGCTTTGCAAGGCGTTGTAATTCTACTTTGATTTCTTGCTCAAAATTTCCTGGACATATCTCCTGCGACTTACCTTGATACTTTGCTTCATAGTCAAAAAAAGTCTTATCGTTTGCAGGTACTATCTCTACTGGTAAGAGCGAATAATACTTTTCTCCCCTAAAATCGTCTATAACTCCACATGTCGCCTCTCTACCAGATATGTACTCTTCAATAATTGCTACATCACTCACAGAAAATGCTTTTTCGAGAGCACTAGATAGATCGGAAAAAGTCTTTACAACAGAAACACCTACCGATGAACCAGCACCAGCGGGTTTTACAATAGATGGATGTGGTATGAGACGGAAAATTTCAGCCAATTTATCTATACTAGATTCATCTCGTGTAACAGTTTTCCAATATGGTGTCTTTACACCAATACTCTTTAGAGACTGTTTTGTTAGATCTTTTCTCATAGCCAAAGCAGATGCAAAAGCTTGTGAGCCTGTATATGGTACTTTCATATGATCTAAAATAGATTGTACTTTACCGTCTTCGCCATACTCTCCATGCATAGCATTTACTACCACATCCAATGTGTGAAGTGCATCGTGTTCATTTTTTGGCAAACCCTGAATATGCCATGTACCATCTTCTGATATAAAAATATCTATCACCTCGTATTTTTCACGAGACAAATGATTGAGTACAGTCTCACCAGTTTTGAGTGATACTTCATATTCAGATGATGGGCCACCACGCATGACTCCGACTCTTATTTTATTCAACTGCGACATGTACACGATTATATCACGCGAGGGCTACGCTTTATCTTCCTGAGTTTACGATGGTACGTGATAGCAAATCGATGTGCCTCAGCATTCACAAGTAATATTTCTTTCTCATATTTTGACACTAATTTTTTTGAACCCAGTATTTCACGTGCTTTATGTTTGTTATTTTTCACAACGGACACAACGGGGATTGAGAGTTTTATTTCATCAATATGTTTCTCCGCAGTATTTTTTTGACCCACGCCACCATCTACAACAATCATATCTGGAAACCTCCATTCCGAATGAGAAAAACGTCTCCTCAATATTTCCCTGAGACTTCGTACATCATCATTTCCAATAGTGGGATCAAGTTTGAATTTTCTATATTCATTCTTGTCTATCTCGTTGTTAGTAATCACAGTCATTACACCCACAGCTCCTTGGCCTGACATATGCGCCGTATCGTACGATTCGATACGAAAACCAAAAAGAGAATCGTCTGTTGGAGATACGATATCATCTTTCACTAGAGCGATATCCTGTATATGATCAAGCGCAAATAACTTTTTTTTGACTTCGCTAGCTTTTTCAAATTTCTGAGACTTTGCATACATATCCATCTCTTTTTTTAGTGTTCTTACGAGTTCTTGTTTTTTTCCTTGAAAGAAAAGAACAATATGCCGAATAGATTTTTTATACTCAACCTTAGATTCGCTTGATACCATATCTGGAGTAAGACCTATCTGTCTATAAAAATGATAATTATCTTTCTTTGCCGAACCTTTGTCTATAAAAGGAAACATTCGACGGATAATACGAAGTGCTTCTTTTAAAACTGTACTTTGGGTAAAAGGACCAAATGTGTACGCAATCTTCAGTATCTTTTTTTGTTTTTCAATATCTAAATTTCTACCACGCATTACAAGAATTCGTGGAAAATCTTCTTTGGTCACAATGACATAATTCCAACTACGATCATCTTTTTCTTTTACATTGTAATAAGGTTGGTGTTTTTTTATGAGGTTTGCCTCAGCGATAATAGCTTCGAGCACTGAATCAGTTTCCTGCCATTCTATAGATGTCGAACGTGTCACCATATCTACAATACGCGGACCACGAGAAGAAATCACATCAGAAGAAAAATAGCTCCGCACACGGTCACGGAGTGAAGTAGCTCTTCCAATATAAAGAATGTGTTTACCCTCTTTCCAAAAATACACACCAGGGGCGTCAGGTAAGGTTTTTTTCTGTATAGAATCTATATTCATAGATTGCATTATCACATAAATCGTGCTGTAATAGTAGAGGAGTCATAATGAACAAAAACAGTACAATATTTCAAAGAGCTATCGGCCGAATGGCTGAAGCGCAAACGCAACGTAGTGACATAGAACGCAGGTCTTACAACGAAAGTTTTCGTAAAACACTCACTCGCCTACTTATCTTATCGTTACTACTAAATATCGTGGCAAGAAACATTATAATTGCGAATATCAATTTAATAATTTTCATATCGCTAATAGTGGTCTACTATCGCACGAGGTATAAACGAGTACACTCAATACATTCGTTAAGATAACAGAAATCACCCTAACTCAATCTTTTGGTTGAGTTTTTTATTTGACTGAAAAATATAAAGATGTAAAGTATCAAATAGAACCTCCCCAGACGACCTGGTGAGGAAGCCAACCAAGATACAAACTCGGTATGAACCAACCTGTACAAGTTAGCCCTGTTCAAAATTACCTAACCAATACCCCAAAATCAGGGTCTATCGAATACGAGAACGGAAAAGTTGAGTTTTTCACAGCCACAAGTCCGGCGAGAGCCAACAAGCGTGCAATGGAAATCATCGGCGTGAGATGTCTCTCTAGAAGAAATCTCATAAAATTCGGAGTAAGAACAATCAATTTCAACGGGATCATCGCGTATCCCGTCAAAAACAAAAGGACATTAAACAAAAGACGTGATCGTCACGTCAACGCCAACCGTCCTCCTGCTCCCAGAATGAAAAAATCCAATTTCAGACAAAAAGAGCGACGCTTGCTAAAAGCAGCTTGATCTCAAAATTTATTACCACCAGTGCAGTGCACTGGTGGTTTTTATTTGACAAAAACTATTTTTACTGTAATTTCATAATTAGAACAAAAAATTATGAACTATCCACGACACCTAAGGTCGTTGTACCTTCTCGAAGCACTCATATTGCCAAGGCGCGTAGAGGTAAACCGTATTGAGTTAAAAATCATCAAAGCGCAAAACAAACACCGAATCGCGGTAATGTTTAGAGACAAAAAAAAGATGCGGTACTATGACGATCGCGTCTGTGCTCTGGTAAAACAAAAAATTGCCAAAGAAAAAAACGTTGTACCTCTTGAAAAAAAGTACAACCAAATACAGGCAAATCTTCAAGGAAAATAAATCGGATGATTCTTTGTGCGACCAATCGGTCGCACTTTTTATTTCCTACCCAATATTTTCTTTAAATATTTACCTGTATGTGACTTCACATTAACAGCAACATCTTCTGGAGTGCCTTTTGCGACCAAATGACCACCACCTTCACCCCCTTCTGGACCCATATCTAGTACATAGTCAGCACATTTGATGAGATCTAAATTATGTTCGATAACAATGACTGTATTGCCGTGTTCGACGAGTCTCTGGAGTATTTCTTCTAGCTTACGTACATCTTCATAATGCAGACCAACGGTTGGTTCATCTAGAAGAAAAACTGTACGGTGTGTATCTGGTCTATAAAGTTCAGATGATATCTTTACACGCTGAGCCTCACCACCAGATAGAGTAGTGGCTGATTGACCGAGCTCTAGGTATCCGAGACCTACATCAGAAAGTGTGCGAAGTCTGTCATACACAGCTGGAATGTCCTCAAAAAATGAAAGTCCTTCCTCTACTGTCATCTCGAGTATATCGTGTATACTTTTTTCCTTATATTTAACTTCAAGAGTTTCTTTTTGAAATCGTTTTCCTTGGCATACTTCACACGGTACATAAACAGTCGGTAAAAAATGCATCTCAACAGCTATTTCACCATTACCCTGACACGCTTCACAGCGACCACCTTTTACATTAAAAGAAAATCTATTTGCTCTCCAACCCCTGGCACGAGCCTCAGCTGTTTCAGCAAAAAGATCTCGTATGAATGTCCACGAACCTGTGTATGTCGCAGGATTAGAACGAGGAGTCCTCCCTATCGGTGATTGATCTATAAGGATGACTCTGGATATATATTCACTACCGGTAAATGATTTCGCGTTGTATACCTCATTAGTACGCTTCTTTTTTTCAAACCGTGCTTGAAGATTTTTATACAAGATTTCATAAAGAAAAGAAGATTTACCTGAACCAGAGACACCGGTAACAGCCACCAATTTACCGAGCGGAATATCCGCATCAAGACCTTTGATATTGAAAACATTCCCTCCTCTAATAGACAACTTTCCCTTATCTACATTACGCCTCGACTCAGGAATATCAATTTTTATATCACCACGGAGATAATCCAACGTAAGTGAGCCTGAATCATTATTTTTTGCAGTAAGTAGTGGCTCTAGATAATCAGCCACGACGACTTCTCCTCCATGTATACCGGCTCTGGGACCGATATCAACAATATAGTCAGAAGCAAATATTGTATCTTCATCGTGCTCTACAACTAGTATGGTATTACCCAAATCACGTAGATTGAGAAGTGTTTTTATAAGGCGATCATTATCCCTCTGGTGAAGTCCTATGGTCGGCTCATCTAATACATAGAGAGCGCCGACTAGACCAGAGCCTAGCTGAGAAGCAAGTCGAATACGTTGAGCCTCCCCTCCTGAGAGAGTGTATGCCTTTCTATCGAGAGTGAGGTAATCGATACCTACATCGAGCATAAATTTTAGTCTTGATTCTATTTCACGAAAAACTGCCTTTGCAATATTTTTTTCTGTGTCAGTGAGAGTTAATCCACCAAAAAAATCAAAAGCTTCTGCTATAGACATACGAACGATATCAACTATATTTTTACCACCAATGAGCACATGAAGCGCTTCATCACGAAGTCTGGCTCCGAGACATTTTTCACATGGTTCTTCACCAAATATAAACTTGGTACCGAGACCGTTACATTCTGGACACGCACCATACGGTGAGTTGAACGAAAAAAGACGAGGTTCTACTTCAGGATATGAATATCCGTCATATGGACACATGAATTTAACCGACATGAGTTTTTCCTCTTTTGGATTTTCGATTTTTAGTAATCCACCTGATTCATGTATGGCTCGTTCGATAGCATCTGAGAGTCTTTCACGCACACCCTTAGGATCAGTTTTAAACTCACTCACAAAAAACTCATCGACAAGAAGATCTATATCGTGTTTCTTGTTTTTGTCTAAATCGACTCGTTCACGGAGTTTTTTTGTCACTCCATCTACTTTTATGGTTTCATACCCTTTTCCGAGATAGTCGTAAAGCATTTGATAATATTCACCTTTTCTCCCTACCACTATCGGTGAATAGATACGTACTTTTGCTTTATTTATTGCAACACCGAAAACCTTGGTGCCATGTTCTTCAAATTTTACCTTGGTTACACCACCAATAATTGTTTCTAATATTTCTTCATTTGAAAGTTTTTGTATTTCTCGATTACAAATAAGACAATGAGGGCGACCGATACGAGCATACAACACGCGGAGATAATCAAAAATTTCTGTCTGGGTGGCGACAGTCGAACGAGGATTATTTGAACGAGATTTTTGGTCTATCGAAATAGCTGGTGAGAGACCGGTGATTTCATCCACATCAGGCTTTTGCATCTGACGAAGAAATTGTCGTGCATACGAAGAAAGAGACTCAATATACCGACGTTGACCTTCAGCAAAGATGGTATCGAAAGCAAGGGATGATTTACCAGAACCAGAAAGACCAGTAAAAACAACCATCTTGTTTCTAGGCATCTCTACAGTAATGTTTTTGAGATTGTGTGTCCGCGCTCCCTTAACAACGATTTTTTCAGCGCCTGGGTTAAAATCCGTCTTAATTGTGTGTTTTTTGTTTATCGACATAGCAGTAAGCCCCGAGCATTGCGCTAGGGGTTGGTACGGAACACTTTACCACATCATGTAAAATTTAAAAAACCAAAATGTAAAAAACCGGTCATGGCCGGTTTTTTACATAATACAGTATTTAATTTTTCTTTAGCGCATGAACTATCTCAGGCACTATCTGATCGAGACCTACTGTAGCTTTGATAATAAATTTTTCTGCTCCGAGCTCTTTTGCACGATCAACTTCACTTTTCTGACCTAGATTTGAAAGCACAATAACTGGTATATGTTTTGTATCTTCGTTTGATTTTATTTTACGAAGAATCTCAAAACCATCTACGTTTGGCATAAGTAAATCTAGAACTACTACCTGGGGTTGTGTCGCCTTGACCACATCAAAGGCCTTTGCCCCATCTACGACCTGCACGAGCTCCGCGCCAGTCTCAGTCATTCTTTTACCAACCATGTTTGCGAGAAATTTATCGTCCTCGACCCAAACTATTTTTATACCCGAAAGTGCTTTATCATTCATTGTGCTTTTATTATAACGCATCTATGGATTATCGAGATAGCTTTTTACCTTTTTTCAGTTTCTCTATCTTAGGCTTAATTTTTTCAAATTTCTCATAAAGAGCTTGTATTTCATCACGCAATAAAGCAGCTGTTTCAAAATCTAGTATTTTAACCGCTTCGTTCATTTCACCTTCTTTTATTTTTATAAGTTTTTTAGGATCTTTTGCAAACATAACCTCGTCTAACACAAGCTCGGCATCAACTGCCTTGTCGTGCTCACGCTTCATACTGTCAGTGATATCATGAATTTTCTTCATGATAGTTTTTGGCGTAATTCCGTGTTCTTTGTTATATGCCACTTGTATAGCCCGACGCCTATTCGTCTCTCGGATTGCTCGTTCTATAGAACCAGTTATGGTATCAGCATAAATCACGACATGCCCCTCAACGTTTCGTGCAGCACGACCAATCATTTGTATAAGCGATGTCTCTGAACGCAAAAAACCCTCTTTGTCTGCATCGAGAATAGCAATAAGCGCTACCTCAGGTAAATCTAGACCTTCACGAAGCAAATTTACTCCGACAAGAACATCAAACTTTCCCCTACGAAACTCAGTAAGTATTTCAATACGCTCAATTGTTTTTATGTCACTATGAAGATACTCAGCTTTTATTTTTTTCTCTTTTAGAAAATCAGTTAGGTCTTCGGCCATTCTCTTGGTCAAGGTCGTAGCGATAACACGAAAACCTTTTTTGATAGTTTTTTCTGCTTCAGTAATAGCATCTGCTATCTGACCAGGATAAACACCTTTTTCGACAACAGGTCTTATAACAATCTCAGGATCCACCAAACCAGTCGGACGTATTACCTGTTCAACAATTTGTTTACTATGTGTACGTTCATATTCTGACGGAGTAGCAGAGGTAAATATAACTTGACCAACCCTCTCCTCAAACTCACTAAACTTTAGCGGCCTATTGTCTGCTGCTGAAGGAAGTCTGAAACCGTGCTCAATAAGTGTTTTTTTTCTTGACGCATCACCTGCTTGCATACCACCTATTTGAGGCACGGTCACATGAGATTCATCAATAATAGTGAGGAAATCAGGCGTGCCATCAGCCTTGTGTGGAAAATAAGATAAAAGAGTATCTGGTGGTTCACCAGGGGCATGATCAGAAAAATGACGAGAATAATTTTCAATACCATTCGTATACCCTATCTCTCTTATCATGGCTAAATCGTAAGTCGTCCTGCGTTTGAGTCTCTCTGCTTCTAAATTTTTACCTTCTTTTTGAAGCTCTAGTAATCGTGCTTCTAATTCACTCTTTATCGTCTTGAAAGCTTTGGCGCTTTGCTCTTTATCTGTAATAAAATGCTTTGCTGGGAAAAGAAAAAAATCTCGCGGTGTCTCTAGTATTCTCCTTGAAACATAATCTATAATATCAATACCATCTATTCCAGTCGGATTGAGGCGTAGCCGGTAAACAACTTTTTCATTAACCGGCATAATTTCTAGATTCTGACCCACGACACGAAATGTTCCTGGTTCTAGATCAGCGTTAGTACGAGTAAAATGTATATCCACGAGACGACGAACGAGGTCTGCTCGAGTTATATTCATGCCAGATGTTATGCGCATATTTACCTTTTCGTATTCGACTGGGCTACCTAAACCATAGATACAAGATACAGATGCAACAATGATGACATCCTTTCTGGTGAGAAGCGCCTGCGTCGAAGCGTGGCGTAGTCTCTCTATCTCTTCATTTATCATTGCCTCTTTCTCTATATACGTGTCTGTCACTGGCATATAAGCCTCTGGCTGGTAATAGTCGTAATACGAAACAAAATAATGTACCGCATTGTTTGGAAAAAACTCTCGGTACTCTTGAGCGAGTTGTGCTGCGAGTGTTTTATTGTGCGCAATGACTAATGTCGGTTTGCCGTGTGTAGCAATAACATTTGCAGCAGTAAAAGTTTTACCAGAACCAGTTACACCAAGAAGTGTTTGATATTGCATACCGGTATTAAGTCCTTTTGTTAAGGATTGTATAGCCATTGGTTGGTCTCCCGCAGGAGCAAATTCGGTATGTATTTTGAATGGAGATCCCATAATAGGCATCACTATACCCGTTTCAGACTAAATAAAAAAGCCCCGTATTTGTGGGGCTTATAAATACTACAGGTAAACTTCCTGAGGCTGCATGGCAAAATACGAAAATCAACCCTCCACCATATCAGCCATATCAGCATTTTCAGGAAGACCGAGATGGGTATCAAAGACCATACGTTGCCTATGAACCTGTCTCAAAAAGGCAGACCAAGGATTATTTTTCCTTCTTTTCTCAGCACGAGTTTTTTTCAGCTCGGAAAACCTACGAGGAGAAACAACTGTTTGAGTTACCTCATCGTAAAAAAATAATTGCCTTTCAACAATACCAGGTATTTCTACCCACAGAGAATGTCCGTGTTTTAAAATACTCTGATCGGTCTGTGTTTGAAAGTCGAGTTTCTTTTTGAGAAAAGCGACATCAAGCGGAACCTCATTAATCATATAATTTCCTTTGGGGTACATGTCGCCATCGTGGTCGACAAGCGAGTTTCGAGGACTCGTCTCTATGTTAGATTATAGCAGAGAGATGAGCCCTCGACGGCTCTTAGCTGTCGAGGGTAATCAAGCAGCTGTTGGTCCAAATATTTTAGACAATGACCTGTTACCCATGAGAGCAACAGGTGTCCAAATATGACGAGGTCCGACAGGTATCACTCTGGTCGATATATCTCCCCAGAGTGTCCAACCAGACTCGTCACCTTCACGAATGGGCTCAGTGAGAGCTTCATCACGAAAGATATCCTGCGGACAAGCAGCTTCTTGATGATGGTGTGTGGATTTCATGATTTCCTCCTTTTTCACCTTGTTAATGAACTGTCTCGTCTCCTAAACGAAACCGAGCTCTCGATTCTCGAGAGCTCGTGTCTAGTTTCGTTTAGGAGATGATGTCTACTTCCCAACAAAACCACAAATGAGCCCTCGATCCGTTTTGATGACGAGCTTCATAATTGAGGCAAATTGTGTGAAGTAATATGACATTACTCCTAAATAATATACTTAGTCCAAAAAATACACAAGGTGTATTCACATAATTATTATTATGAGATACAGTATTGTGGGAATGATTCCTATAACCTATAAAACTCTGTTTGAAGAATGGTTCGTACTTGAAAAAACAAAAGGTCTCCTAGGTATGCAATTCTTCTGGACTCCACATGTTCTTTTACCAATATATCGAAAGAAAGAAGGTCTCGTCCTCACCGAGGAAGACATTTTCCAAGAAATTTGCGATATACTTACCACACCAACTATCTTTGACACACAAATTCTATAACATCTAAACTGTAGCAATTACTACGGTTTTTTATTTTTTATACCGTGAGAAAAAGTCCTTTTTAAAATCAAAAAACGTGTCATTGAGTATCGCTTCGCGCATACGCTTTACTAGATTCACTATAAAATAAACATTGTGTATCGATGAGAGCATGGGTCCGGTCATCTCACGGGATTTGTGTAGATGACGAATATAAGCACGAGTAAAATGACGACAGGTATAGCATTTACAACCAGGATTGAGAGGCTTCGTATCTTTTTCAAATTCTTCGTTGGTGATATGTATCTTACCTGTATCAGTATAGATAGTACCGTGACGACCGAGACGTGTTGGCGCTACACAATCAAATGTATCGCAACCATTTTCTACTCCTTCAAACATGTCTTCCGGCTCCCCTATACCGAGCAAGTGACGTGGTTTATCTTCAGGTAATATTTCATTTACCCATTTGACCGCAGTATGTAAATCATCCTTATCAAAAGAACCACCGATACCAAAACCATCAAAACCTCCATTTTCAGTCATCATCTCTGCCGTTGCCCTAGCACTTTCTTTTCGTAAATCTTCGTATCTACCACCTTGGACTATACCGAAAAGCGCCTGCCTGTCAGAATTTTCTTTAGAATGATGGTATTCGAGAGAACGTTGCCCCCAACGGTGTGTTCTATCTAGTGCTTCCCTCTGATACGAACGAGATTCGGTTGGAGAAGTACATTCATCAAACGCAAATATAATATCTGCTCCGATAGTATGTTGAATCTCTATAGAACGTTCTGGAGTAATATAATGGATGATGCCACTATACGGATCCTTGAACGCCGCACCGTCATAATCAATCTCAACAAGACTTGGTTTTTTGTCTTCATCGAGCTCGTGTTTGAGTAATGGTACATCCTTCGCCTCCTTGAGTATTTTTGAAACATTACTTCCATATCCTGCTCCTAATGAAAAAACTTGAAACCCTCCAGAATCAGTCATGGTGGGCCCATTCCATTTCATCATTTGATGTAATCCTCCCATAGAACGAACACCCTCTTCGCCCGGTTGCATATATAGATGGTAAGTATTTGCTAACACAGCTTCAGCTCCTGTATCACAAACCATATCAGACGTTAAACCTCTCACAGCTGCTTTTGTACCCACAACAATAAAAGCGGGTGTATTTATAACACCATGAGGAGTTTCGATTGTTCCCGCACGACCAAGACTATTTGGAAGTTTCTTCTCTATTTTAAAAACTAGTGATTTTTCCATACCACTACTCTTTTCTAAGTGGAGCTTTCTTTATGATCTCGAGAATTCTCTCATCATCACCTTCATCGACTACCTCAAACAAATTCTCGTCTCCATGACTAATAGTCTGATACTTATCTCTAAACGAAAGTACTAAATCGTTTACATCCTTCCAATATTCCTTACCAATACAAATAATAGGTACTCGAGGTATTTTTGAGGTTTGTACCAGCGTCGCTATTTCAAAAAACTCATCCATAGTTCCAAATCCACCAGGAAAAAATATATACACCTCGGCTGAAAAAGCTAGGGCTACTTTTCGTACGAAAAAATAATAAAATTTTCTGCTGGCAGTAAGAAATAAATTTTTCTTTTGTTCTGCTGGTAGCTTTATATGCATACCTATAGACTGACCACCTGCTTCAAAGGCACCACGATTCGCCGCCTCCATGATGCCTGGTCCGCCACCGGTCACTATTGCATAACCGGTCTCTTTTACTATTTTTGCAGCAAGTGTTCGTGCCTGCTCATAGTAACGACTACCATCAGATAACCTAGTAGATCCAAAAAAAGTAACGGAACGAGGATAATCTCCAATAAAATCAAAGGTTTCTTTGAATTCTCTAGCTATTTCAGACATGCGCATAGTACTCGCACGATGTAGTGCGTCGACTGAAGGTGGTTTATTTCCTTTCCATGCTTTTTTCCAGAGTCTCTGTATCATCGGATATTTTACTTATATGAGTTATACGAATATTGTACTATATGCTATGAATTACCCTATAGGGTATAATAAACGACATATCAACAATTAAACGTAGTATACATTTATGAGAACATTTAGCACTAATGAATGGGTAGCAATAACAGCCGCTGTTGCCATTGCCCTTTTTATGTTTTTTGGAGGAAGTATTGTAAGTATTTTTTCACCGAAAGACATTGTAAAACAAGCTATTAATCCAGAATCAACAAACACCACCGTGGAAAACACATCAACTGTAACCGGACTAGAAATATATGATGAAGTAGTAGGTACTGGTACAGAAGCAGTCGTTGGTAAAACTGTCACCGCTCATTACACCGGTACACTAGTAAACGGATTCAAGTTTGATTCATCTGTCGACCGTGGTCAACCATTTTCATTTGCACTCGGTGCAGGCCAGGTCATCAAAGGTTGGGACCTCGGTATACAGGGTATGAAAGTCGGTGGTAAACGACGTCTTGTCATCTCACCTCTCCTCGGCTACGGCTCTCAAGAAGTCGGAGGTGTCATCCCAGCAAACTCGACACTTATTTTTGAAGTTGAACTCATCGACGTTAAATAATCACTCGTATCAGTCAGTATAAAAAATGGCCAAATAAGGCCGTTTTTTATTAGTATTTTTGACAAAACAATTTAAAATTGTAACACTACATTGTAAAGAGTTCTTCTAATAAAACATAAACCCTAGTTTTAATCATGATAATGAACATTGAATGGCCTATCGCCTTTGCTTTCACGATATTCATTGGAATAATAACGTGGCCAGATAAACCATGGAGGGAACGTTTGGTGCTTTTGATCATTCCCCTCTTCGCCGTTATGGCAAGTTTTGCTGATGATCAAATCCTCCAAACGATATTTCTCGTTGGAACAATCGCTCTCATCGTAAGTCATATCAGACCCGAACAGGCTTCAAGTCTGTTGGAAAAAAATATGAAAATAATCTACATCGTATTATCCGGTGGATTACTTGTGACAAGCCTGGCGCTCTATGACAAAAATCTCGGTATTAACGAAGCGTTCATCACACTCGTTGGCGGCATAACACTTATCGTGTTTACCTTCAAGGGGTCGTTAAGCCCAAGATGGTATAAATCAACAAACACAGCTTGAGATTGTGTACATGTAAAAAGCCCCTCATTGGGGCTTTTTTAATTTAATAATTCTTGAGTTGATTTATTTTCTCATGTTGTCTGATCTTCTCATGTGCCTTTGCTTCAATCTGACGAATACGCTCACGGGTGACTCCGAATTCCTTGCCCACTTCCTCTAGTGTATGGGTGATACCGTCATTTAGCCCATGTCGCATTTCTAGAATCTTGCGCTCTTTTGGCGAGAGATCATCGAGTATACCCCGAACTTGGTCTGAGAGAATGCGTCGTGATGACTCTTGGTCAGGAGAAAGTATTTTGTCATCAGAGAGAAAATCTCCAAGTGTAGATTTACCATCATCACCGTCATCGCCCACAGGACTCTCAAGTGAAACAGTGTCTTGATCAATTTTTTCTATTTGATAAACCTTTTCCACATCGAGTCCCATTTCAGTCGCTACCTCATCGGGTAATGGATCACGTCCCAAATCCTGAGAAAGACGACGCACAACCTGCTTGTACTTCGCTATGGTTTCTACCATGTGAACAGGGACACGAATAGTACGTGACTGATCCGCGAGAGCGCGAGTGATAGCCTGTCGTATCCACCATGTCGCATATGTCGAAAACTTGTATCCCTTTGTCCAATCAAATTTATCTACAGCTTTAAATAGACCCAGATTTCCCTCTTGTATGAGATCGAGAAGGGTGAGGTCGGCAGAACGGCCGACATATTTTTTAGCGATAGATACCACGAGTCTAAGGTTTGCCTTTGCGAGCAACCCCTTTGCCTCATTATCTCCAGCTTCGATGGCACGAGCGAGTTCTTTCTCACGAGCTGCATTTACGAGCGGATACTGACCTATCTCTTTTAGATACATTTGTATCGAATCATATGATGACTCACTACCTGCTCTACCGAAAGAATACTTTTTATTATGTACTTCTGGTGGTTCGAGATCGAGCATACCACCTGATTCGAGAACATCGATTCCTGATGCAGAAAATTTATTATAAAGCTCATCTAGAAACATAATATCGTCCTCAACCGAAGGAAACTCCTTGAGAATTTCATCATATGTCACAAAACCCCTTTCTTTTCCACGAGATACGAGCTTATCAGCTTTTTTAGTGAGTTCTCGAGCTTTTGCCTTTGCTTTTGGACTGAGCTTCACCTTAGCCACCTTTTTGACCTTCTTGACCTTGAGAGGTGTTTTTTTCTTTACTATGAGTTTTACAACCTTCTTAGTTTTTGTCTTAGAAGAATTCACTTTTTTTACTGTTTTTTTTGTTTTTTTTGCTTTCATTGTGACTATAGTGATGTTATTAATTTTTTTAGTTCCTGAATCCTTCTTGATACTACGTCTATCTCTTTCATTTTTTCTCGAGCGGTATCGGTTTTCTTATCTCTTTCAGCGCTATGGAGTTCTTCGAGAAGATTTGCAAGTCTTTTTTTATGATATTCCTCCTCGAGATTGTACAGGAGTTCGAGCCATTCTTTTTCCACATTTCTATCATCTCCGTACGACACCTCTGCTTCTAATTCGAATTCCGATATTGTTTCTCTAGGTAGTATTCCGAGTATTTTCCATCTCTCCGGTCCCACAGCACGTTCAACGAGAAGACGTTTTGTCTCATCCCCTTTGAAATATTTTGGTGAGTACAAAAGCCCAAGAATCTTTCGCTCTATAAGCTCCAATCTTTCCCCTCTCGATTTACTAGATACTGTTGGTTTATTTTCTATCCCTATCTGTACTGTCGGTACTTTTTTCAATTCCTCCCAGAGCGCCTCTTCTTTTATACCAATCTTATCGGCAACTTGTTTTATATATGTCGATTGATCAACAGCATTACCGACCACAGCTATATACGGAAGTACTTTTGCGGTAACTTGTCGTCTAAATAACTTTTCATCAAGTTTTTTTGTAGCAAGAGAATCTATAGAGAAATCAATAAATGATTTTGCACTTTTAACTATTTGACCCCAAGCATTTTTATCTCCTTTAATAATATCTGCTGGATCTTTGCCGCCTTGTATATGAGCTACTTTGACATCCATACCCAGAGATAGAGCTATGCGCACTGCCCGATCAGTGGCCTTGACACCAGCATCATCAGAATCAAAGGCAATAATGACGTTTTTAGACAGACGCGATACTAAAACCAAACCACTTCCCTCTGCTTGATTTTCTGAAAGCGCGGTACCTGATACAGCTACTGTGTTTGTAAAACCTGACTGATGGGACATGATTAGGTCCATTTGCCCTTCGACGAGAATAGAATAGTCACGCTTTCTCACATCGGTCTTTGCTTTATCTAAACCGTATAGAATTTTTGACTTCTGATAGAGGTTCGTCTCAGGGCTATTGAGGTATTTTGGTGGATTTGATTCTTCATCGAGTGTGCGTCCAGTAAATGCTACGACACGGCCAGAAGCATCAGATACTGGAAACATGATTCGACCACGAAACGTATCGTAATACGGATCAGATGACCCTTTGTCTGATTTTTTTATGAGACCAACAGCGAGCACATCCTCATCTTTGTATCCTTTTTGCTTTAGATAATCACGCAACAATCTCCAATCTGTTGGTATATATCCAACACGAAATATTTCAAGCGTTTTCTCGGTAAGACCTCGATTCATGATGTAACTCTTTGCCTCGTTATGAGATGACAAAGTCTCTTCATAGAAACGAGTAGCGTCATCTAGAATTTTAAGCAATAGTTCTTTTTTCGAATCCTTGCTCCAGTTACCTGAAATAAGTTTTACCCCCGCTCGTTCAGCTAGCACACGAAGAGCGCCCATAAAATCAAGTCCTTCGAATGCTTCAACAAAAGAAAATATATCTCCCTTGGCTTGGCAACCAAAACAGTAATAAGTATTTCTTTCTGGTGATACATAAAACGACGGTGTCTTTTCATTATGAAAAGGACATCGGGCTTTATAATTAGCACCCGCCTTTTCGAGCTTTATGTAGGAGCCGACGACATCAGCGATGCTCAATCGTTCCTTTATTTCTTCTACATGGCTACCCATAGCGATATCTCGGGGTGCCCGGCCACCCACAATTATTCCTCACCGTACTCACCGTCGACATTTTTTGGCTGCATATCCTGTATCATTTTGTGTTTTGGACTACCTTCGTATCCAGTACCAGCTGGTATAAGTCTACCGATAATGACGTTTTCTTTAAGACCAGCAAGTTTGTCCTCAGTACCACGAATAGCAGCTGAAATGAATATACGAGTAGTGTGTTGGAATGACGCAGCTGAGAGGAAACTCTGTCGTGAAAGTGATACTTCTGTAATACCCATCACCACCGCTTCTGACTGAGCAGAAGATTTGTCTAGATCACCCACTCTCTCATTCTCACCATTGAGGTCATATGTGTTCACAACATCATCGATAGAGAATCGAGTATCACCCACCTCAGTAATCTGACGTCGAGAGAACATTTGCTTTACGATTATCTCAATGTGCTTTCGCGACACCATTTCACCTTGGAGTTCATAAATCTTACCGATTTCATGAATGATGTACTCCATAGCCTTGTCCTTGCCTGCATACTCAAATATCTCGTTGATATCTGCGGAACCATCTGTGAGAAGCTGACCCTTTGTCACCTTGTCTCCCATTTTTACCAAAGGCATACGGCGGAAACTGAATGTATATTCTATTTCTCCAGAATTTTTACTCTTACCCTTGTCTTCAATGTCAGGAATAAGGATAATTGTTTTTTCTTTTCCATGGTTAGCTACTTTTGAGACGGTACCAGAAACAGTCGCAACAACCGCTGGATTCTTTGGTCGTCTCTTTTCAAAGACTTCTTCGACACGAGGAAGACCAGCTGTAATATCTCCACCGACAGATGCAGTACCTCCGGCATGGAACGTACGCATTGTGAGCTGTGTACCTGGTTCACCGATAGCCTGTGCAGCAACAGTACCGACTGCTTCGCCTAGATCTACCAAGTGATTCTTACCTAGATCGGTACCATAACACTGCTGACATACACCGTGAACAGTTTTACAGGTCAATGGTGATCTTACTGAAATTTCACGAATACCTGCATTTTCAACAGCTTGAGCATCTTGTTTTGATAGAAGGTGGCCTTTCTTGAATAGAACCTTTCCGTCTACCTTTACTTCTTCTGCGAGTACACGTCCACGAATCGATTTTGCAATCGAGAGATCCATACCAGACGCACCTGAACGACCGACAGTAATACCTTCTTTAGAACCACAATCTTCTTCGGTAATCATGACATCTTGAGCGACATCAAAGAGTCGTCTCGTGAGATATCCTGCACGAGCGGTGTTTAGTGCTGTGTCAGTAAGACCCTTGCGAGCACCGTGAGTAGTAATGAAGTATTCGATTGGCGTGAGACCTTCCTTCATACCAGAGATAATTGGGAATTCGATAGTCTCTCCGGCTGTGTTGGTAATGAGACCCTTCATACCTACCATTTGAGTAATATTTCCCCATGAACCTCGAGCACCTGACTTCACCATATCTGTCACAGAACCATTTGGTTCATGAGCGTCAGGAATCAATTTCTCAATATCACTTTTCGTTTTGTGCCAAATCTCAACATTCTTTCTAAGGCGTTCCTCGTCTGAGAGTAGCCCTTCGTTAAACTGTTCGTTTACAGTCTCTGACTGAGCTTTTGCTTTTGTAATGACCTCACCTTTACCAGTCGGAGTCATAACATCATCAATTCCCCATGTCACACCTGAATGAGTTGCATACTTGAAACCAAATTTCTTTACTTTGTCGAGAGTTGCTGGAAGCGCGTCGATACCGTATCGAACAATGAGTTCATCTACGATACCAGAAATAGCTTTTCGATCTACTTCTTTGTTGATGAATGGGTAATCCTCTGGAAACACGTCGTTGAACAATATGCGTCCAACAGTGGTATCAAATACCTTGCCTGTGAATTCAGCATATTTTGCAGTCTCTGGTGCGAGAATTTTTACTCCAGCACGGAATGATACTTCACCGAAGTCTGCTGCGAGTACTGCTGTCTCTGGTGATTCAAATATCTTACCTTCACCCTTTTCACCCTTGATAACTTTTGTCATCCAATAACTACCGAGCACAATATCAAGCATTTTATTGATGAGAGTTGGATCGCCAGAACCAGGTTTGAGAATGTTCTTGTCTGAAGCCATAATCTCTTTTGCTTCCATCTGAGCTTCTGGAGAAAGTGGTACGTGTACTGCCATCTGGTCTCCGTCGAAGTCTGCGTTGAATGCAGAACATACGAGTGGGTGTACCTGAATCGCGTTACCTTCGATGAGAATAGGTCTGAATGCCTGTATACCGAGACGGTGAAGTGTCGGTGCACGGTTCAAGAGTACATATTTACCTTCAATAACATCTTCGAGAATTGCCCATACTTCTGGAATACCATCATCTATGAGACGAGAAGCACCACGGATATTGTATGCGAGTTCACGAGCGAGAAGCTGACCAATAACAAATGGTTTGAAAAGTTCGAGTGCCATGTGCTTTGGTAGTCCACACTGATCGAGAGAGAGTTCTGGACCCACGACGATAACTGAACGACCTGAATAGTCGACACGTTTACCGAGGAGATTTCCACGGAGAAGACCACGCTTACCTTTGAGGTTATCAGCGAGTGATTTCAACGCCCTCTTCTGTGACTGAGCACCTTGTCCAGCGGTCGAATTGCCGTGACGAATAGAATTGTCTATAAGAGCATCTACAGCTTCCTGAAGAATACGTTTCTCGTTTCGAAGAATGACATCTGGTGCCATTATCTCTTTTAGTTTTGCGAGACGATTGTTTCTGTTGATGACACGTCGATAGAGATCGTTTACATCTGATGTAGCATAACGACCACCATCTAGAGGAACCATCGGACGAAGTGCTGGTGGAATAACAGGAATACGAGTGAGAAACATCCATTCTGGTCGAACATTTGAACGAATCATTGCTCGTACTACCGAGAGACGTCTATTGAGCTTGTCCCTATCGAGACTATTTGCTTTTGCTAACGCTACAACGACTTTTTCCTCAAGTTTCTTCATATCGAGATTCTTACAAATCTCAAATATTGCCTCTGCACCGATACCTGCTTCAAAAAGCGTACTGTATCGCATAGAGAATTTGTGATACTCGAGTTCATCTAGGACCGCACCGAGTTCTATAGAATCTATTTCCTTCTTTGAGCTCTGATACATTTCCTTCAGAGCTTCTTTTGTTTTTTCGTCTTGAACAGTCTTTATTTTTGACTTGTATTCAGATTCGAGATCTTTGATGATTCTTACTCGTTCGTCTTCATGAACAACGGTAACGATGTATCCAGCAAAGTAGACTACTTTTTCTATATTTGCAGTTGTCATACCGAGTATGAGACCGAGTCTCGAAGGCATCGAACGGAGGAACCAGATATGAGCTACTGGGCTAGAAAGTTCTATGTGACCCATTCGTTCACGACGAACGATAGAGCGAGTGATTTCGACTCCACATTTTTCACAAACAATACCCTTGTACCTGATACCGCGGTATTTTCCACAGTAACATTCATAGTCCTTGTCTGGACCGAATATTTTCTCATCAAAGAGACCGTTCTTTTCAGAACGTTGTGTACGGTAGTTTATAGTCTCAGGCTTTGTAACTTCTCCGAAAGACCACTCCTTTATCC
>Ga0210043_1000464_pt1 | contig 42829 bp, 43 predicted proteins | sample CryGeymet201501t_FD_183990 | JGI IMG/M metagenome (GOLD analysis project Ga0210043, IMG submission 183990) | Groundwater microbial communities from Crystal Geyser aquifers in Utah, USA - Crystal Geyser metaG 2015-01t (SPAdes) (version 2) | ecosystem: Environmental > Aquatic > Deep subsurface >... | reverse complement strand
TGACTGGTGTAGGCAGGAAGAACTTCATACATAGGAACTCCTTCCAAGTCTGCTTTATATTTTATTAAAGATGCTATCTTCCCATAGTCAAAAAGACTAAGAGCATAATTAAGAGATCTATTTCTTACATTTTTCTTTCTTCCATGTTGTTTTAAACCGCCGCCCTCCAGACTTTCAACAACAATTGAGGCATTATAATCTTTAGCAAGATTAACAATTTTACGAGAGATATTATGGTAATGGACCTCTATTTTTGGCTCAATACTCTTAAGCTTTTTCTTCATCTGGTTTTCTGGCAACTTAACCATCTTTTGAGCTCTTATTCTCCTCTCTAAATGTTGTAGGGAACGCTTAACCTTTCTTAACTTCCATTTCCAGCCCATTATGGGATTTGGTTCAAGTTGATTAATTATAAATTCCTTCTTTTCTTTGTCAAAGACAGAATACGCGAGAAGATGAGTTAAACCTCTATCAATACCTAAGAACTTATCAGTACTCATTAATTGAACAGGGTTAATTGAATCATAACCAAATTGAATATAATAACTCCATTCATCAGGTTTTAAATTACTTATCTTCTTAATTTTATCAAGAGGTTTTCTAAGTAATATAGGATATTTTCTTAAATCAAAATAAATGTCCGTAATTAAGACAGCCTTCACAATTTTATTTAATATTTCTAAGTATCTCTTAGAATAAACATACTCTGTAAATCCTTCCTCGTAGCCATAAGCTTTTTTTGCTTCATCGATAAGAAAATCCCAGTCACTAATATTCAAACTTTCTCCAATTTCCTGTTTTATCTGCTTAATCTTATCTTCAAATGAATCAAGCAAATATTCTGCTCTTTCGCTCTTTCGCTGGTTAAAAACTTCAGAGAACTCATTAATAAGTCCAAGATAATCTTTGTTAAATGCAGAATCACGATTAGAATATTGCTCTTTTATTTGAGACATAATTATCTTTTTTTGTTGTTCATTGATCTCTTGTTTTAATTTACGCTCAAATTTTTCAACAATCTCTCTCCCAAATTCACCCATATCCTGATTTTTCTTATAATATTTAACCAATGAAGGATTAATTTTGCCTCCTAGTAAATAAGTGTCTGTATTATTTAGACCAAAAAACCTAGAGTGAAGAGCAAACATCAATAAAGATTTAATAGAATCATCAAGATATCTCTTATTATTAAGGACCGATTTCCCCCCATTTTTACCAATTAAATCTTGTGTGGGTTCAGTCATAAGAGTAAGCTCGAAACCCTTTGAGTTCAAGGGGTTAATACTAATCTTTCTTTTGAAAAAATTAATCTTATAATTACTAGACCAAATTCCAATTCTTTTTGGTTTGAAAGATATTTTTCCTGCAACTATCCTTTCTATAGTCTTTTTTACTCTATCTTCTTGCCTTAAAATCTTGGAGAGTTCCCCAACCCAATGTTTAGAAGTATGAAACTTTCTCCAGCCTTTAGGCCTAAAATTTAAAGGTCTATGGGGGTCTCTTTCTTTATTATTATCGTCATTCAGCATCTCGCTAATAGTAGAGCGTCTTTCTTGAATTTGAAGAAGAAGTCTTTCCTTTTGTTTCTGCTGCTCTTTCATTGCTCCCCTCAAATCTTTAATATCTTTTTCTATCTGATTAAGTTGGGTTGCATTAAACTGAATTTTTTGAATATCTTTTTTTGGGGCAAGAGTTTCTTTGGACTCTCCTTTTTGACTAACTCGGTTAGCCAAAGAAGCCCATTTCCAGAACATCTCGTCAAGAATTTTATATTGTTTCCTCGTTGGAATAAGTTGAAGTTTTAGGGCTTTCATCTAGTAAATCCTCCTAAAACAATTATCAACAAGCCTCTTCTTATATTTTGTGGCTTCTGGATATATCTCATTTTTTATGATAAATTTGACTTTTTCTATAGTTTCAAACAATTCATCTCTATCCTCAAGGCTGATTTTGACCAAATCACCAGATAGCTCATATTTGACATACCCATAAGGCACTTTATATCCCATAACTTTCTCTATAAGCATGGCCTCAAACATTAATTGTAGCTTTTGAGTTTTATAATACTGGCAAATGGGCTTCTTAGCATATTTCAACTGCAAAGGATAAGCTTCTTTTGATTCCTCATTAATCAGTAAACAATCTACCTTGGTAGCATATTCTTCGGTCTCTAAGGAGACATTGTATTTTCTAATAAGTTGAGGATTGTAAGATTCGCCCTTGATGATTTTATTCCTATTAGTATCCTTCTTAAAGCTAAAGTCTTTCTCAAGCCCTTTTTTCTGCTTTGCACTTTTTGTCTGAGGCAATTTTAAGACACGAGTAAAATAAACAATTCTGGGACAATATTCATAATTCATCAAATCAGCTGCAGTAATCTTATCGTTTCTCATTAATTTCTCAAAAAAATTAACTTTAAAAAACTTCCTAACAAAAGATTTAAATAGAAATAAGATTAATCTTATTTATGGAAATAGGAACAACTAAAATGAGCTCAAGAGGACAGGTAGTCATACCTTTAGATATGCGAAAGGACATAAAAGAAGGAGAGAAATTGATTGTAATAAAGAGAGACGATGAGATAATCCTAAAAAAATCTATTTCTGAAACTGCCTTATGGTCTGAAAAATCTCTTGCAAAAACATGGTTAAATGAAGAAGAGGATGAGGCGTGGAAAGACTTGTAAAAGGAGATGTCATTATTCTTGAGTTCCCTTTTTCAGATTTAATCCAGGCAAAAAGAAGACCTGCCCTTGTTGTTAAAATCCCAAAGGGAGAAGATTTAATTGTTCTTCAAATAACAGCCAAGTCACAAGAACCCCCTGTTGAAATTTTAATAACCAGCAAAGATTTTGGGCAAGGCAAACTAAAAACAAATAGCTACCTTAGATTGGACAAAGTATTTTCAGTGGATAAATCACTGATAAAATACAAAATCGGCTCATTAAGGCAGGAAAAATTCAGCGAGATAATAGAAACTGTTTGTGATTATTTGAGGAGTTAAATTTTTATCTTCCGACTATAACAAACTCCTTGCTCTTTACCCTTTCTTCATCCAAAACACCCATAATTTCCTTGTCAGAAAAGCACGACTTGCAAGAAGGAATTATGAAGACACAATCCTGCTCTCCTAATTCCAAATCCCTTATTTCTAAAGCAAGCATCTCCATTCTATTCTTTGATATGTCTGCCATAAATGAGCTTTTTTGAACTCTAAAAAACCCATAATTTTTGCATTTAGAGGCAATCTTGTTTCTAGTCTTATTCTCACTTATATCATAAATTAACCAATATAACATTTTATCTCCAAATAAACGGCTTATAATCCTCCGAGTTGCCTAAAAGGAACCTTGCAATTTCTCTTCCCTGCTCCAAGATAATTGCAGAGATAGTTAATTTCTTGTTGTTAAAGCTTACTTTAAAAGATAGAGATTCCATAACTTCTTCAATTATCTTAGTTCTGCCGTCTTTTGTTAAAAGTATTGCTTCTCCTATTTTTTCTAAATCACTGTCAGAAACCTGCTTTCTCACAAACAAATTAATAATAGCTCTATCAATTATAGGCCTGAACTGTTCAACCAAATCCAAAACCATTGAAGGCTTTCCATATCTATCCATGTGCAAAAATCCAAGATAAGGGTCAAGACCTGACAAAATACAGGCTCTTTCTATTTCAGAATAAAGTATTCCGTAACCATAATTCAAGGCTGTATTGAAAATATCTTCTGCTTTAGGCTCCCTGTTTCCAAAAGGCACTATTTTATTCAAGCATGAAAAATAAACAGAAGCGGCATAACCTTCATAGCCTAATAATTTTTGACGGCAATCATCAATCAATTCACCTGAAAAAACTTTTAACTTTTTAAGATGCTTCTCTAAGGAAACTATTTCCTTACTGAAAAGACCTTCTCTTGTCTTACTTAATCTTTTAATCAGAAATAACTGATTTTCCAACTTTGCTTCGAGAATCTTTTTTACTAGCCTTATACCCCTTAAATCAAAATAGGCCTTTGCCTGTTCTCTTCTTGTTAAAGTCGTTCCTCCAAGAGTGCAGGGATAGATTCTTGCAAACGGCCTTCCGCTATAAGAAGTATAGACAATATCAATATTCTTCTCAATAGCAAGTTTGACGACTCCTTCAGAAATAGAGCTTGGAGAAGAAATTATTATCTGCTCAACCTGGTCAGCAGAATACTCGTCTTCTTTCTCCTTTGTCTTTATGACAAATCTGTTTTCTTTCTTGGAAAGGTAACTTCCAAATTCATTTACTATTAGTTTCACAAAAATCCAATAGACATAAAGCTTATAAAAGTTACTATTGTAACGACTTAAAAGTAATTCTTATTCCCCGTCAATCAATCCCGGAACAACATCTTCCCTAGGAACCTTAACGGCATCAGCAACTCTGTCGCCGACTTTCAATTTCACGACGTGCACGCCTTGAGTAGCACGGCCCATCACACGCATTGACTTCATTCCAATTCTTATCACCATGCCTTTTATTGTTGTCAGTATTATGCTGTCTTTGTCATCAACGCTGACGCTCTTCACTATATTACCTGTCTTTTCGCTGACTTTCAGATTTATAACGCCTTTCCCGCCTCTTGCTGTCTTCCTATAATCCTCTAAAGCACTTCTTTTACCAAAACCCTTGTCTGTGATAGTCAGGACAGTTGTCTTCTCATTCACAGGAACAAGAGCAACAACTTCATCTGCCTTTCCTAGTTCCACTCCCTTGACCCCATAACTTGACCTTCCCATGACTCTTACATCATTAGAGCTGAATCTGACGGCCTGGCCTTTCTTTGTAGTCAACAGCACTTCCTGCTTGTCTTCAACAATTGTAACATTCACTAATACATCCGAGCCGTCAGCAGGCAGATTGATTACTCTGACTCCTGTTGTTCTTGGCTTGCTCAAATCCTTCAGAGTAATTTTCTTCACAATTCCAAGCTTTGTAGCAAACATCAGATAATCTTTTTCAAAGTCCTTAACAGACATCACATTCGCAATCTCTTCATCCCTCAAATTAAGCAGGTTTGCCGTGCTTCTTCCTTTGCCCTGCCTTGCTGAATCAGGAACATCATTCGCCTTCAGCCAGTAAACTCTTCCTCTCGTTGTAAAGAACAGTAAGTAATCATGTGTAGAACAAGTGAGCATTGTCTTGACAAAATCTTCTTCCTTCAATCCTGCGCCTGTAACTCCACTTCCCCCCCTTCTTTGCTCCCTATACGCCTTAACATCCATTCTCTTCACATAACTCGAGTTAGTAAGCATGACAACAACATCTTTTTTCTCAACTAAATCTTTTTCTTTTATTTCTGCAATCTTCTTCAGTACATGCGTCCTTCTTTCGTCCCCGTAAACCTTCTTAAGCTCCTGCGTTTCTTTCTTTACAACTCCAAGTACCTCCTGCACACTATCAAGGATTTTCTTAAGCCCGGTTATGGCTTCCTTAAGCTTTTTCTCTTCCTCTCTTAATTTGCCATCCTCAAGTCTCGTCAACTGCTGTAATCTCATCTCAAGAACAGACTTAACCTGTCTTTCATTCAGTCCAAACTTCTTCATTAACCCTTCAGCAGCTTCCTTGGTGCTGTCGGCCTTCTTAATCAAGGCAACAACCGCGTCAATATCTTTCAAAGCTATCAGCAAGCCAAGAACAATCTCCAATCTCTCTTCGGCCTTCCTCAAATCAAATCTTGTCCTCTTTGTGACAATATCTTTCCTGTAATCGATATAGACCTTTAGGTAATCCTTAAGTCCAAGAATCTGCGGCTTCCCATTCACAAGAGCGAGGATGTTAGCGTCAAAATTGTTCTGCAGTTTTGTCAGCTTATACAATTTGTTCAGGGTATATTTAGAATCAACATCCTTCTTTAGTTCTATCACTATTCTTGTCTCTCCTTTGGCAGACTCATCCCTTAAGTCAGAAACATCAGGCAGCTTTTTTTCAGTAGCAAGTTTCGCAATATCCTTAACTAACTCTGCCTTGTTAACCATATAAGGAATTTCTGTAACTATTATCCACGGCTTTCCTTTATGCTCCTCTATCTTCGTTTTTGCACGCATGATTATCTTTCCCTTTCCTGTTTCGTACATCTCCTGTATTCCTTCCCCGGTTATGTATCCACCAGTTGGAAAATCAGGCCCTGTTACAATCTGCATCAGCTCTCCCGTAGTAATTTCTGGCTTGTTAATCTGTGCAACAATAGCATCACAAAGCTCTGTCAGATTATGCGGGGGAATATTTGTGGCCATTCCAACTGCAATACCTGTCGTTCCATTAAGCAGCAGGTTAGGAAGTTTCCCGGGAAGAGTTTTTGGCTCTTTATGGGAATTATCATAGTTCGGCTGCATCTCAACAGTTTCCTTTTCAATATCATTAAGCAACTCTTGGGATATTTTGCTTAGTTTTGCCTCTGTATATCTCATTGCCGCTGGAGAATCCCCGTCAGTGCTTCCAAAGTTTCCCTGCCCATGCACTAAAGGATATCTTAAAGAAAAGTCCTGTGCCATTCTGACCATAGCATCATAAACAGCAACATCCCCGTGTGGATGAAATTTACCTAATACTTCCCCGACAACAGTTGCAGATTTCTTGGTCTGCTTGTCAGGAGTTAAGCCAATTTGATGCATAGCATAAAGAATTCTTCTATGGACCGGCTTCATTCCATCTTCTGCAGCAGGCAAAGCTCTCTGGACAATGACAGACATGGCATAATCTATGTATGCCTTCTCCATCTCCTCAGTAATCTCCTTTATGGCAACTCCCTTCTCAACCTGCTCCTTCAGCCTTCTCTGAACTTCCATTTTTTCCACCTTCTCATCTGCCTTCTTCTCTCCGTTTTCTTTCTCTTTATCGCTCATTCTTCATCCCCCATATCATTTTCATCTATTTCTCTTCCTACAACCTCTTTTTCAGGAAATACGCTTCCTGTAAATCCGCATTTTTTACACATCCAGCTTCCTGTCATCCCTGCAGCTATCATCATCACATCTTCGCTTCCACATTTCGGGCAGAATTTCCTACTAAGCATCTTCCCCCTCATTTCCTTCAGCGTCATAGCTTACCGAGATTGCGTGCTCATCATCAATATCAAACTCAAATGTCTGCTTGCTGTCTCTAAGTTCATTCAGCTTTCCCATTAGCTCATCTATCTCCTCATCATTTAAGGAAAATTCAAGCATTTCAACTTCTGTTTCTTCCATTTCATCTTCCATTATATATCGACCTCCGCTTCATGCGCCTTGGCGAGGATAAATTCTTTTCTTGGGGCAACATCATCTCCCATCAGCTTTGAAAATAATTCATTTGCAAGAGCGGCATCCCCAATTGTTACCCTATTCAGCAGTCTTGTATCCGGATTCATTGTAGTATCCCACAACTGCTCTGAATTCATCTCTCCCAATCCCTTGAATCTTTGTACAAGCGCATTATCTCCAAGTTTTTTCACAATCTCCTTTAATTCATCATCAGAATAAACATAATGGTCCTTCTTCTTTCTTACTTTATACAAAGGCGAGACAGCGATGTAAATATTTCCTGAATCAATCAACGGTTTCATAAACCTGAAAAAGAAAGTCAGCAATAATGTCCTTATATGCGCCCCATCAACATCTGCATCAGTCATTATTATTACCTTATTATATCTTAATTTATCAGCATCAAACTGGTCCCCAATTCCTGTTCCGATAGCTGTAATAAGATTTGCAATCTCCTCATTGCTGAAAACTTTAGCAGCATTTGCTTTTTCAACATTCAATATCTTTCCCTTCAATGGCAGAATTGCCTGAAATTCCTTATTCCTTGCCTGCTTGGCGGTTCCTCCTGCAGATTCTCCTTCAACCAAATACACCTCGGTATCTTCTGTTTTTTTACTTGAGCAATCAGCCAGCTTTCCGGGAAGCCCGCCGACAGAAAAGGCATTCTTCCTTCTTACCAGGTCCTTGGCTTTCTTAGCGGCATTCCTCGCTTTCTGCGCATCTATCGCCTTGTTGACAATTCTTTTTGCAATCGCAGGGTTTTCCTCAAAAAATTCCCCAAGAGCCGCAGATGAAACTCTGTCAACCAATCCTTTTATCTCGTTGTTGCCAAGCTTCGTCTTTGTCTGTCCCTCGAATTGCGGTTCAGGAACTTTAACAGAAACAATAGCAGTCAGGCCCTCACGAACATCATCTCCTGTCAGCCCTTCTGCCTTGATCATGTTGTTCTTTTTTGCATAATCATTTATCGCCCTTGTCAAAGCAGTCTTGAATCCAATGACATGTGTCCCGCCTTCAACAGTATTGATTGTATTTACAAAGCTCAAAACATTTTCCTGATATCCCGAGTTGTACTGAACCGCTATCTCAACAATAACATTTTCCTCTTCCTTGACATAATATACTGGTTTTGTGTATAAAACTTCCCTGTTCCCATTGGCCCATTTGACAAATTCTATTATGCCACCTTCATAATGGAAGGTTTCTTTCTTTCCCGTATTCTCATCAGAGAGCTTTATCTTCACACCCTTATTCAAAAATGCAACCTCTCTGAACCTGGTCTCAAGAGCAGAAAATTCAAATTTAGTCGTTGAAAAAATAGTATCGTCAGGCATGAATGTGACTTCAGTTCCTGTATCCCCTTTCTCTGTGTTCCCAAGAGTCTTTAACTTGTACAATGGCGTCCCAATTCTGTACTCTTGCTCATATATTTTCCCTTCTTTCTTGATTGTAATTTTCATATTCTTGCTCAAGGCGGCAACAACAGAAATTCCAACGCCATGTAATCCTCCTGAAATTTTATAGCTCCCCTTGTCAAACTTTCCTCCTGCATGAAGCTTTGTTACAACAACTTCAACGGCAGGAACTTTATAGACAGGATGAATATCAACAGGAATTCCACGCCCATTATCTTTAACGGTAACACTGCCATCTTTATTCAAAGTAACTTCAATAAGGTCGCAATAGCCAGCCATCGCCTCATCAACAGAATTATCCAGAACCTCATAAACTAAGTGGTGCAGGCCCTGCTTTCCTGTACTTCCAATATACATGGCAGGCCTCTTTCTAACACCTTCCAGTCCTTCAAGAACCTTTATCTTCTCTGCCGAATACTCCTTGCTTCCTGTTTCTTTGTCTACCATTTTGACACAAATTCAGTAAGAAAAGTGAAACTTCCTTTATAAACCTTTATATGCTAAAAATGCATTTTACCGACGATAAAATCAAGATTAGAATTTTTTGGCTGATTTCTGGCCGGTATCAGAATCTTTGCTTCTTTCAGCCTTCTTAGCCCTTACCTTCTCAACCCTTTCTCTCTCTTTAGTAATCCTTTTGTCTCTTGCCTTATAGAATGCCTCTGTCCATTTGATCTTTCTCCTATCTCTTTTAAGCTTCAAATGGTTCTTTTGGCATTTATTAGAACAATAATAGTTTATGGTTCCGTCATTCTTCATCAAAAAAGTGCCCTTGTAATCATCCTGCTCTCTTCCACAAAAAACACATTTTGCCATTTTAGCTATGTGCTCCCTTTGTTATCTTTCCTTTTGCTCTTCTTGCTTCAATTTCCGTCTCTCTTAATATAAGGTAATCCCCTATTTTGACAGGGCCTTTAACATTTCTTCTCATTGTCTTCCCTTCATTCCTTCCCTGAAGAATTCTCGCCTTAACCTGGGTTACTTCCCCTCTCGCCCCTGTTCTGGCATAAATTTCCTCGACTATAGCATTTACAGGCTCACCTGAAAAAGAGCCCTTGCTTTCTGTCTTTCCATCCCTAACATTTTGTTTCTTAGAAGCCATCTTATTACTTGTCCAAAGCGGCTATGTCCTTCTCGGCATCACCAGCCTCTATGACAGCAACAGCACTTGTGCTGACAGGAATGCCCACTGCAATACCAAGTTTCTGCTTTGAGTCTGCCTCCCTGCACGGAACACCCTTTTCTTTACAAATCAATGGAATATGTTGTATAATCTCTTTAGGCTCAACATCAGAAGCATAAACAACAAACTTAGCAACACCCCTTTCAACTGCCTTGGTAACTTCGTTAATCCCTTTATCTACCTTGCCAGTTTTTCTCGCCTTTTCAATAATAGTGTAAACATCCATTTTTTTCCTCCGCACTTTCTTCCGAAAGCCTCATTGGTAATGGATGATAAAAATCAGGGTATTTAAATATTGCTCTTGCTCCTGCAATATTTAAGCTCTGGTATTTTAATTCAGCCCGTTTAGATATTGACGCTTTCTATAGGGGAGATTACATGCGTGCCGGCTAAATCGTTATTTCCAACAAAAGCCCTATATTCCTGCACCCCTACAAGACCAGTATGAGTGACCCTGTACACAGAACCTAAAAATGTTGATTGCACTTCCAGCCCTGACATAGTCCTTTCAAAAATCATCACATCATCTATACTGCCATTCCATGAGTTCAAAGTGCCCACTCCACTGCTTATGATAACAGGATCAGCATTGCCAAAATTTCCCCCTGTATAACTGCCAGAAGTGCCTGCTGATAAGGTTCCCCCATCGCTGACAGCACATCCTACCTGATTGCCATCAAAATAGGCGGCAACTAAGTGCCATCTCCCATCAGTTAAATCAATATTGTTCTTAAAGCAGAAATTATTATTAACTCCATCATTTATCCCAAAAACCAGCCTGTGCATCTGCGAAGTCGGGTTATATTGGGCGAGCAGGTTCCATCCAACTCCTCCTGAACTAAAGTCAGTCACAATCTGCCTGTCATTGTTATCCAGCCCTGAATCATTAGTTGCATAAATCCAGGCAAGAACTGTAAACTTATCCGCCCCTGAACCATAATTAATAGTGCTTTCACTCCCCGGGATTCTTATTTGGTCTCCATCCTGATAAAAATTAAAGGATTCGCCAAATCTTCCATGAGTCATATTCTTCCTGGAAAGACCTTCAATAAGCCCTCTATGATTGTAAGTGCTGTAGTCAAGTAATTCTCCTGCAGAATTTAAATCATCCATTCTCATCCAAAGTTTCATGTCCCTGTTGAAGTCAGCAAAAGCATAATGTATCTGCCCGTATCCCTGCTGATTGTCTATTTCAAGAGTCAAATCACTTCCGGAAAGAATCTCTCTTACAACCGGCTGATTATTAGAATTAAAACCTCTTCCTACAAAATCAAGAGCAACGCTTGATTGGGCATGGTTATCTGATGAATTTCTTACATTTACAGTAAGAATGTATCTCCCAGGAGATAATGCCCCTGCCTGCAAGGTATGTGAGCCGCAGGAAGTCATCATGCCTGAAGCCTGCTCTCCGCTTCCGTAATAATCATAAATCGTAAAATTGCATTCAGCTATATTATCCCCTCTTGTTGTTACACTTATCTGCATATCTGACTCATACGGGCTGAAAGAATTCTGGCCGGGAGAATTTATAGTCACCCCAAGAAGATTGCCTTGTTGGCCCTGGCCTCCATCTCCCGTAAAGCTGTATTCTTCAACAACCCCTCCTGTCTTTTCACTGCCTTCAACATCAAATATCCCTGCAACACTTACACTTGCAAGCGCCGAAAGCCCTAAATCGCTAAATTCAATTGAGATTCTCTTAGTCTCCAATTCTGCAAAACTTTCGAAATCTTTTCTCACAACCTCCGAATTTCCATCAATATCAGTAAGAACTACATTTACTCCTGTCACATCCCCCTCCCCGACCTTCCTCATTAGATTGAATGTAACATTGTTTTCCATTTCATTCTGGACAAGTATCACCGATTGCTCAACAATCTCAAAATCCGTAGTAAAAGTTCCAGTATCCAATTCTATACCGACATTAGAGAAAAGAGGAAGGGCAAAAAACCATATTATTCCGATTGCGACCAAAACAAGCAATATCATCAGGACCATAGTAATAATGCCTGACAATCCCCTCTCATCCATTTTCTCTTTTTTATTCCTAAAGATAAAAGATGAGGCCCTCTCTGCCCTCTTTTTTCCCATGTAATTATGAATCAAGCGGCTTTAAAAAGATTATCTCCATGTAACTTTAACGTCATCTGTCCTCTCTCTCGGGGCGATATCCAGCTCATCAGAGCCAATCAGCAATCTTTTGTCTTTTTTTATCATTAATTCACCTGTGAATGCTATCATAGCTGCATTATCAACCAACAAATCTTTTGGAGGGCAAAAATACCTCGCTCCCCTTTCCTTGCACATTATTCTGCACATTTCCTGTAATCTGGAATTGCAGGCAACACCTCCTCCAAGAACCAGTTCCTTCTTTCCCGTATGAGCTAATGCCCTCTCTGCAGCCTCGACAAGCATTGCAAAAGCATGTTCCTGCATTGAATAAGAAAGGTCTTCTACCTTTATTCCGGAATCATACATCTGCTTGAGCTTCGTCTGCATTCCTGAAAAGCTCACATCCATTCCTTTTACTGAATAAGGGAGCTCCATATATTTTCCCTTTAAGGCAAGTTTCTCTATTTCCGGCCCTCCCGGAAAAGCTATGCCGCAATGCCTGGCGAAAGTATCTATAAAATTCCCCACGCCGGAATCCAGGGTCTCTCCAAAAACCCTGTACTTATTATCAGAAAAAGCAATTATTTGCGTATTCGCTCCGGAGGCGTAAAGCAGAACAGGATCCTTCGCTCCCTCGTGCTGCCCGATTTCAAGATGAGCAATGCAATGATTTACGGGAATAAGCTTGACTCCAAGCTCTTTTGCTTTTCTCTTCGCAAATTTCATCCCTTCTATAAGGCAGGGTGCGAGGCCTGGGGCGTTTGATAAGGCAATCGCTTTTATTTTTTTCTCATTAATTCCCGACTCGGCCAAAGCTTTTTTGTAAAGAAAATCCGCGGTGTCTTTGTGATGCACTGCAGCATCCATCGGAACTATCCCTCCTTTGGCAGGCTTGTACATATCTCTCACATTCGCTAATATCTTTCCCTTGTCGGTTATTCCAACACCAAACGTATGCGCAGTGCATTCTATTCCAAGCATCATCATGTAACAAGAAAAATAGCGTATAAAAAATTATGTAAACCCGGATAAAATATAAACAGCGCTTTCAAGAATGCTTTCAAGAAGACCCTTGCCTTCATCAGGCATTCCTCCTATGGAAGGTTCTCTGCTCGCTTTCTCCAATTTGTTGCTTACTCTTGAAACAAGAGCCATGTACATAACCCTGTCATCACCATCAGGGAAGGTTTCCATTAGGGAATGTTCAAGGGCATAAATTCCTCCAAGACGATAGGCAAATACATCCTGAAGCGGAACAGCAGGATAGTCTTCAACAGCTAAAAGAGGGATACGCTCTGGACACATGACAAATAGTGAAGAAATCAGTTTAAAAACTTAATTTGAATGCAAAACAATCATCAATAAAAATAAAAATCAATCAATAAAAATAAAAATAAAAAACAAGAGAACTTATCTTCTCTTTCTTGTCATCTTTCTCTTTGTTGTCTTTTTAGCAGCCTTTTTTGCCTTCTTCTTTCTTCCGCCACGGGCCATCTTTGCTTCACAGACATTACCGCTTCCGTCTACGTAATAAAGAAAACCCTTTTTTCTATCGACAACATTTCTTGCAATTACTTTTCCCATCTAACACCTCCTTTTATTACTATGTATACAAAAATGCAAAAGTGTATTTAAACTTTTCCTTGTCGACGAAAAAACAGCTCAATCTTCCTGTTTTCCTCGGTTAGTGGAACCTCGACGAGTCGCCTGTAGTGAACATGAGGCCTTATCCCCGATTCAAACGGCCTAACTATCTTCCAGTCCAGCACCCTATTCTTATCATCAAGCCAGAAAGCAAGAAAAGGAAAAAACACGAAATAAGAATGTATGGACAAATTTACTTCCCTTCCAAAATCAAACAGGAGAATCTTCGGGGATGATTTGAACATAAGCCCTATCCCCCTCGAGAACTTTCCAAGACGCTTCACATCCAAAGATAGCCTCTTTCCGTTATAGCTGAACTCAAAGTCCATAATCAGATATCAGACATTTCAGACCTGATTTTAGAAATCTTATTCACCTTGTCGGAAACGCTGTCTATCTTGACCTGCAGATTCTTCTTCTTCTTGTTCAGCCTTCCCTCTTTTTCCATAAGGTCTACAAGTTTCTTCTGAAGCCTGCTTTCCATATCATGATCAACATCTATTGCAGACCCAACCTTCTTCAAATCCGCCTTAAGCTGCGCCCTCTCCTTGGAGAGCTGCCTTATTTCCCCTTCGAGGTCCTTAATTGCACCCGCTAAAGGAGACTTCTTCACGGCAGGCTTGGATTTACCAAAAGTTTTCCTAACAGAAACCTTCTTAGCCCTCTTTTTCATAGCCAACATAAATCAATATTATTTATAAACGTTTCTTTAATCCGGCAAGCAGCAAATTCATCTTTTTTCTTCCCTCCTCGTAAGAGGGCCTGCTTACATATCCTTTTTCATATGCCTTTTTCAGAACAGCCTTCTTATACTCCAGATTTCTTATCTCCTTGCCGATATCGCTGAATTTGACTCTCTTCAAATCCACAAGTTTCTTGTTCCAGTCATTCGCTGTTTCAACAACTCTCCTGTTCCAGAAATGATTGAAAAGCAAAAATGCGATGACAAGCGCAAGAATTACCGCAAAGCTGACAAAGAGAGAATACTCCCTTCCATTCTCCGGGCTGAACATAATCTCTTCGCTGGAAACTTCAAAAAGGGCAGAGCTTGTCGAAATCTCATTCCCATTTCTCGTCTTTACTGCAAAAACGTAATTTCCATATTCAATATTTTCAGGAAGAGGATAAGATTTCACAAATTCAATCTGGTTAGCAACAGACAGGACTTCAGAATCCTCAATGACGACATTGCCTTCCAGGTCCTTCACAAGATAGTCAGCAGCGACATCATCATTTGGAGAAACAAGATTGATAATCTTCACCTTTGACTCAAAAATTCCGCCTGGGCTTGAGACTGATGACTTCGGATTTATTTCTATGAAGCTGTCAAAAGAAGTTCGTGCGCTTTCAACTTCAAGTACAACCGGAATCTTATGAGAGTAACCCTCTGAATTAAAGCTAATCTGCCCTGTATAGACTCCTGGTGAAAGTCCTGATGAGTCAAGCGCAACGCTGACAGTCTTGGCACCATCCTCGCTTATGAAAAAAGAATCTTCATTAATGGAGAGAAAATTGATTTCGGACCCGTATGCTACTTCAAAATTTTTTCCCTCTCCTATATTTATTATGCTCACCTGTGTCCTGACAATGTCTCCCTGCTTCACAACCGACTTAATAACAGGGATGCTCAATTCAAATCCCTTTTCAGCAGAAGAAGTAATCTGAAAAGACAAAAGAAGAATCACGGCAGCAAAAGCAAGCTTTCTAATCATCTTTTCCTCCCTGATTTGGGTCTTCCAGATCTTTTATACCTTATCAAAGCATAAACTATCACAAGCAAAGCAAGAGCTGCCAAAGCTCCCGTAGCAATCATAGGCTTATTGAATTCCTTCTCTGGCCTGATTGTAAAGTGGGAGCTGGACACAGCAAACCCCTCGGGATAAATCACTTCAATTCCTGCCACATATTCCCCAGGAGCCAGGCTTGCTGTTGGAAAGTCCTTCACAAAACTTTTCTCCTCTATAACTCTAAAAGTTTCCGTTTCCGTATAGACAAGGCCCCCATCAAAATCCTTTATCAGGTAATTGACTGTGACATCAACCTCTTCAGCATCTCCAACCTGAAGCAGAGAGATGAAGACCCTCAAAAACTCTCCTGAAGAGATTATTCTCAAAGATTCAGGTACACTAAGTGAAACATCAAACAACACCTTCTCGCTTCTCACATTCATAACAACAAAAAGGTCCCTCCTTATGTTCCCTGCCCTTACAATGACTTTTCCAGTATAAATTCCGGGCTGGGGAGCTATTAGACTCAAGGCAATAGTTTCATATTCATCTGGGCCCAAAGTAATCCTGTTCTTGCTAAGGGTTGCAAGACCTACTATTCCTGAAATTTCTAAATCTAATACAAGCTCACTCTGGCCGGTATTGCTGATGGTGAATTCCCTGAAATCAAGCTCTCCTGCTGTGAGAAAAAGATTAAATTCTTCTGGTGAAATCCCAAAACCAACAATTTCTTCTGTGCCTCCGGAGCTTCCGCCACCTCCTCCACCTCCTCCGCCTCCTCCAGTGCCTCCGTCTGGTGCGGGCGGCAAAGTTTCATTGCTCTCAACAAAAAGGCTCAAAGTTCCCTGAGAGGTAGCATGAGTAGTAAAAGAATTTCCGAGTGAAGAGCTGACTTCCAAAAAATAAGCAAAGTTTACGACGGTAATAATGATAGTTGCTAAAAGCAAGCCATAGAGAACAAAAAAATAACTCCTTTTCATAAAAGCCATAAGAAATGACAAATTAAATACTTTTCCAGCTACCTGATAAGTGGAAACACCCTGAACCTTACAATCCCAGAATAGTAACCAGATTCCGTGTCCTGCTCTGACACTACGATAAATCCTATTCTTTTTTCTTCTCCTGCTTCGACTCTTACAAATCTATCGTGATGAAGAAGATTTTCAATCTCCCCCTCGGATGATATCGATAGAAAAACAGGAAGATTGTAGCTGTTTTCAAAAACTACATTTCTGGACGCTTGCGCCGGCCTCGGGATACTTCCAAAGCTCAAAGCACTTGCATTTAAGTCAAATCCCGCCTTGTCACTTACATTAACACTCACCGGAATAAGCATTTCATCCAGCTGCCCAAAATAGAGAAAAGCCACGGCCACAACAAGGATTAATAGAGAAAACGCAAAGAGGAAATAAGAGAGCTTTTTCATATAAGATTATTTCTTTCTGGGATTAAATGCTTTTCTGTTCCTTACAAAGAACACAATCACCCCAATCAGCACTATTATAATCCCAATCATCAGATAGATAAGATTAAACTCCTTTATTCTGAAAGTGCCATATGTTACGGTCTGCTCACCAAGATAATTAAGGGTGATTTCTGTTTTGTACTCTCCTTCAAGAGTGCTGGTATCTAGGAATCCCACAAGAGTTTTCCTGTTCCATGCATTAAGCTCTTCGGAAGGCGTCCTGAAGGTTATGCTTTCAAACTCATTAGAAATATTAACATCAGCGAAAACTTCTTTTATATTTTCATTCCACATGCTTTCTATATCAATTGAAAATCTCTGTATCCCTTCTTTCTTAAGTTCAGTAGTAAAGTTAGTTATGTTCACAAAAAGTGACCCTATTCTAAAGCTCTTGTTTGTCATCAACTCATCCCCGTAATTGATATAAGCTTCAGCCATGTAATTTCCTGGCTTGTATCCCTCTGTATTAAGAGTGCCTTTGAAAGTCTTCTCCTGGCCAGAAGCCATAAGATGTGACGGGAATTGCATTGTCCCAACTCTTTCCCCAAGACCATCAATAAACAGAAGATTAACATCCACATTGATATCCTCCCTTCCCCTGTTAACAACATAGACTTCAAATGGTATGTTTTCATCAATGTTTCCGTCCCCTATTTTCAGTTCAGCCTCGGCATACTTTCCCGGATATGGGACAAAGACTTTTACAACGCCTATGACTCTTACAAGGGTACCAATAGCTCCGCCTTCATTTGGAGCTTCCTCAACACCTATAGAAATTGTATGAGGTCCCGGTTTGTCAATCGAATCGGGCAGAGTTATTGTCGCCCTGAACATCCCACTTCCCGTCAGTTCGTTAGTGCTTAATTTCACATGCTCTGCCAAATCTCCCTTCGTGAAAACAATTATCCTCTGATCAGAAAAATCAGAACTAACTTTGTAATCTATCTCAATTTTCTCCCCCGGCTTGAAATCAAGGTTAACAACAGCAGGAGAAATACCAAGAGCAGAGGAATTATTTACAAAAAAAAATAAAAACAGAAGCAAAAAAACCAATCCTCTTTTCATGAAAACAATAAGAAGCTTCCTCTTTTATATCTTATGATTACAAAGCAGTTGCAGTTGCAGTTATGATGTCACCTAATGCTCCCTTGAGGGAGTTCTCAGGGATTGTGATATTAAAGTCAATCCTTATAGCATCCGCAGCCTCATCAAACCTGAATGAGTTGCAATTCAGAAGAGTATTGCTGGTATTAGCACTATAGAAAAGGCCAAGCGCAAATCCTGAGGCATTTGTACAGGCTCCAACTTCATTGTCTGAAACATTTATGAAATATAATGACCCTGTTCCTCCAATAAAGTTAGATGCATTCTTTCCAACAGTAATATTAAGTGAAACATTGGAGTTTCCATTGTTTTCCAGTATCAGTCCTGTAGCCGCAGTCCAGTTTCCATTTGAAACGGAACCCGCACCTACTGTACTCAAATGGGCTTGGGTCTGCCCGTCATTAACTTTTCCTGAACCCCAGTTCACAACGGCAGTTGTGAAGTTTATAGATGCCTGCGTCTCAACTGTAAGGTTAGCCGTTCCTATTGCCAGTCCTGAAATTTTAGTAGTGAGGCTTGCTATAGAAAGATAAGTAAATCCTGCAGCTATAACTGAAACAACCACCGCAATAACAGCAAGGCCTAATAGCAAATTACTGTCATTCATCCGCTTCCCTCCTCATTTTCTCCTTCAACATATATCATTATTCCTCCCCCATTATCCACGCTTCTTCCTGAAACAACTTTATCAGGAATATCCAGCTTGCTTATGCTCACACTGATAAAGATCGAAGTAGCAGAGAAGAGAATAGCTAGAATCAACAAAACAGTAACTATTTTTTGAGTCTTATCCATCTTATCCTCTTTTGATTAAAAACTCATCATCTATATTTAAATCTTTCTTCTTTTTGATATATGCTTTATAAAAATAATCAAAGCTCTAAAATTTCGTAAACTCCTGATTTAGCAACCCTTATCACAACCTGGTTATCGTTGGACTCTTGATTTTCCCTCGAGCCAATTACTATCTCGTATGCATTTGGATGTAACTTATATTTTTAAACCAAATTTTGAAATGCAGGTTCAAAAGTAGTTATCATAAATGCTGTATTTTCGTAAGCGGATTTGTAGAAAGTTGTTTTAACTGCCTGTCATCTTCATGTATCCATCCAACACTTATAATCGTACTTATACAATGGCTGTTCCTCTAATTCCATTTTCGTCCTTCAAAGCAGGCTCCGCCAGACCCCAAACCAACAGCAATAAATTATACACTATACACATCTTACCGTTCCTATAACACCCTCATTACCCCACATCTACGACTGTCCAAACATCTATTTAAATATTGTTACTTTCAAGTGAACAATGGTAAAGTTTATATATCCCAAACACCTATAAAATACGTATAAAATGGTATCAAAAACGAAAAACGCATTCTTGTTATCATTAATATTAGTAGCATCCGTTGCATTTCTTGTAAGCTCGGCTGATGCAAGGGAAATCATTGTAGACCCATCCTGGATGGCTGATGGATATCCTACACTTATCAACAACATAATGGATGGAGATTCGGAAACTTTTGGCAAAGACGGGGAAACAGATGCAGTATACGGAGACACAATCAGTTTTGCCTCAGGAACCTACGAGCTTCCAATGGATAGAGTTTGGTTCGTTCTAAAAATTGATGGAGTTGATATTAAAGGAGCCGGCTGGGACAATACTATTCTGAAAGGGCCTAACGCTAACACTGGGTTTATTTTTGAGATAAAGTCAAGCAATAACACTTTCTCCGATTTAAAAATGGAAGGAAGATTCATAGGAGCGCTAATAAATGGAGAGAATTATGAAAATATTAATTTCTCTTTCCTAAAGACAAACGGGTTTGACAAGCACATCACCTGGGACAATCAATATGATGAATCCGAGACTTTAGAGCCAACAATCTGGCTTGAGAATGTTTATATGAAAGAAGGTTCCATAGGAATTCACTTTGCAGAAATAAACGGTACAAGAAGGGAAACTAAATTTTTGGGTGGCAGCCATCTGACTCTTGACGGAGTGACAGTAGTAGGAATTGACGCCCCAGTAATATGGGAGAATCAGACAGTTACAGAGATGAAGGGAAACGACCACTTCAGCGACAGCATAATAGTAAATTCACAGGCAGAGTTCTTCCCTGATACATATAATGGAATGGGTTCCCCATGGAATTTCATAGCACACGAAGTAGTTGAAGAAACGATGGCAGATAGAGGAATAGGAAAGAATAATATAGAAGATAATCCAATGCTTGACTCAAACGGAAGGCCAAGGCCGGGCTCACCTGCAATTGGAAGGCAATACAAGGACGGCTACGCAGGAGCAGTTCCTCCACACTTCACGAATGTAAGGGCAACTAAAAGATTGCCTGTAATTTCTGTACGTGAAATTGGTGGATTAATCATTCCTTTCCTGATATAAATTAATAGTAAAGATGGGATGGATAAAAAATACGATAATAATCCTAATAATTATTTGGGATATAATATTTATAGCTCTAAACCTTTGGACAGACAAAGATATACTAACAGCTATGATAGTATTAAACATAATTTTCGGGATTTGGATTATAAACAAGTTGGTAAAACAAAATTTGAAGACAAAAAATCCGGTTAAGCTAAAACTGGAAAGAAATCAAGAAAATTAAGACAAAGCCATTCCAATTTGGCTCTTCAAAGATTCAATATATCCATCTATATCCTGCCTGCTATCTCTTTCAGATGGAGCCCACAAAGCAAACTCCTTATCTGTCTTAGGATTATAAGGCCCTCTAGACATTTCAAGCATAAGAGTTGGGCCGGGAAAGATTACAGTATGATATGTCCTGTCAGGAACTTCAGCAAACATTGAATCTCCATCCCCTTTTCTGGATACATCCAAATGTTCCGTTACCCTTCCTTCAGTATCAAAATAAACAACAGTAAATCTCCCATTCAATGGCACGAGCATCTCATTTTTGCCCCTCGTAGGATGCATATGAGGCTGGACATAACTTCCCTCAACTACACCCATAAGCAATCCTCTTATGCCTTGATGTTCAGGAGGATGCAAAGCCTTATGAGCCCTTCTTCTATCTGAATTTCTTGCCTGCTCAATCAGCTCAAACAAATCTGAATCTTCAAATCTCATACAAAAGCCGGAAATTATGATTATTTAAAGATTGTGTATCTATTTCTTCAGTCTCTTTCTCAATACAAGGAACCAGGTTATATTAATCAGTATAAGAAGAACAACAGCCACAATTAAAACAAGAACTAAAGTATTTCCAAAAATTCCTTCTCCGTCAGATTCTGCAGAGATTACATAACCTACTCCTATAACTCTTATATTCCTTTCAGATACTTCAAGCTTCAAATCCTGCTGGTCCGATTTCTCTCCATACCTCAAAAAGACAGAGGCATCATAAGTTCCTTCTCTTACCCCTGCGGTATCCCAGAATGCAACCATTAAAGTCTTCTGAAGTGGAAGGATTTCATACCCTGCAGACTTGAAGTCCGCCATAACTTCCCCATCCTTATTATAAACAAGCATCTGGGCATAAGCTGTAACCTGCTGGCTCCATTTATTCTCAACAAGCATCTCAAACTTTGCTATTCCCCCAAGATTGAAATCATTGACCTCAACCTGTTCAAGCTTAAGAACTTCTTCTCCGACATTAAACTGCTGTTCTATTGTCAAAGTTTCTTCATCATAAATCAATGTAGCAACAGCCCTGTAAGTCCCCGGGGCAGAGCTTGTTTCCCACACGCCTGCAACCTCTCTTCTCTCCCCGCTAAGCAATGAAATCTCACTGCTCTGAATTGTAGCTATCTTCTCATTCACTGGGCTGTATATATCAATGGTCGCCCTGACTCTTGCTAAATCCAAATCTCCCCTATTATGAACAGGAATGACAAAATTGACCTTGCCCGGATTGGAGATTACATTCATCTGTGCCTGGGCATATTTTCCAGGGAAGGGCACATAGACATGTATCTGGGTGGCAACTCCGACTGCGGCTCCTATAAATGCATCACTTGCCTCCGATTTTTCAGGAAGCTGAATAACAACAACTTCTGCTGCATGCAGCCCCGGCTTGAGATTAGGTGGCATCGCCAAAATATATCTCAATTTCTTCTCTTTTTCTGTAGAAGCCATCTTAAATGAGACTTCTGAAACTGAAATGCTTTCGTTCAATTCCCCCTGCACAAGAACAATCAGGTTCATATCCCTGCTTTCTGAATTGACAACAGTAAACTCAACTTCTTTAATGGCATTTCTTTCAAAATCAAAAGTGCTCCTACCTGGAGTAATTCCAATTGCCAAAACATTAGAAGCTAAAAGAATAAGTGCAAAAGCAAAAATAATTAATTTCTTATTCATTCTGTCCTCCAATGAATTTAGTTCCCTTCACTTCCCTGTCTTCGTCAACCTCAAGAATTACATCTCCCGTCTTTTTTCCATCCTCATAAATATCAACATTAAGCCTCGTATTCCCTGAATTCACTAATGAATATCCGCTGCTGCTTTCCTTAAGCTTCAGACTCACTTCAGAAATAATTGTAAGCTGTCTTGTCTCTCCGGGCAGGGCCCCTTCCACTTTCCAGTAATATACCCCGGGCTTAAGATTCACAATGAGGTTGTCTTCTGCATGTATTTCTTCAGGGGAAGTAAATTCAGGGTTATCATCAATCAAAATCAGATTTGCCTTCTCAAATTCAAAAAGGATACTTCCGTTTGTAGTTTCCAGACCATCTATAGGCCCTATAACAAGAGGCTGGACATAACCTACAGCAAAAAAGACTCCAATCAAAGTCCCGACTATCAGGATGAAATCAATCCCATAAACAACTTTTTTATCTATCATTCTGTCAAACTCGCTGTAAATGTTACAGTCGAACTCCTTACATCTGCCGGCTCATCAAGAGGAACGCTTATGTTAATATCTATCTCTGCAGTGTCTGTTGCATTACTGTAATTCAATTCCACAATGGCAGTTTCTGCAGAGGTCGAAAGATTCCTGAAGAATATTCTTGATAATGCCCAGTTGAAAGACCCATTTTCAAGGGTGTAATTTGCAATTTTATACTGATAGTATCTGCTTGGATTCAATTGTTTAGCCCACAAATCAGTTGCAGAGATTGAAATATTTACAAAGACAGTCCCATCATTCTGGATAAGGAACGGCTTCGGAGAATCATCTGTAGTGTCGTAATTTCCAAGAGGGGAGACTACCCCAAATTCAACACTTCCGTTAGGAAGGGTTACATCAACCAGAGCAGTTATATTTAGGCTGTAATCAGTTGCCCACGAGCTATACTCTTCTCCATCATAAGCTCTCACAGTCCAGTTATAATAATCATTATTATCAATAAAGTACTGAAGCTCGCTCGTCAGGGTCTCTGTTGTTGAAGATATTCCTGTAATCAGCCGGTCATCATTGCCGCTTCCTGCACAAGGGCCTCCTGCAGTGTTATAGCAGGTTATGTTCAAATCAAAGCTGACAACATCCCCGTCATCATCGTTGGGAGTGCCTGTCCAGCTGAACATAGGAGTCCTGTCTGTTGTAGCAGAGCCATCAGCAGGACTTGACAGTCCAGGGATATCTGGAAGAGTGTTGAGTATGGTAACATTCCCTGTTGTGTTTGTCCATGAACTGTAATCAACCCCATCAAAAATTCTTATACCACATGTCCAGCTTTCAGTCTTTGAAGTATTTCCTGACTCCAGAACAGCGTTAAAGAAGCTGTTGTTTGCATAATTATTATTATACTCCTGTGCCAGATGCAGGGCAGAATTTTTATACCATTCAACTGATACATTCATCACATCTCCTTCCGCATCTATTAAGGTATCAAAGCAATTCAGGTCCTGCGCAGTCCTATTACTTCCGTCTGTAGAATTTATTTCTGGGCTTGGTGCTGCAGGACCCTGGTTGATTGGACCAACACCTATAGTAAACTGCCTCTGTTCGCTCTCATTTCCATTATCCCCATTATCTGTAATATTCACCTTCCAAAGGTAAGTTCCCCTCTTCAGCCTGTAGCTGTCATTTATTTCCTGATAATCTAAAGTCCTGTTATAAATCACAAGGTCGTCGATGCTTCCATTCAAACCCGAAGGAGTTCCAGCTCCTCCTGCAATCTCTCTCGAAGTACCAATCAATAAGCTCTTTGTATTTGTAGTGATGGAATAGCTTCCAGTATTCACACCGACATTCTGTCCATTGACATAGAAAGTGATTGTTGTAGCGTTCATAGTCACAGCCACATGCTGCCACTCATTTCTTATCAGTGAATTAGGGCTTCCATTTACAGGGCTATCCGAACCTGTGTCAAAATCTGTATAATTTTGCCCGTAATCAAATTTAAACCAGAACCCTTCCGATCCGCCCAAGTCGTCATCTTTTGATACAATATATCCCTTATTTCCTGTAGAATAGGGCTTTATCCATGCAGTTATTGTGATATTTGGAACATTATACAAGGAAGAATGGGCACTTTCAAGATAATCGGGTGATATGCCATCAAGCTCAAATGCTCCCCCCAGTTTCCCCGAAACAGGCCTTCCATCTCCGACTAAAGTTGCATTATTTGACAAATAGTTGAAATCTCTGACATAACTTGAGTTCTCCCCATACTCTGTGAGATTGTCAAAGTGCATCAAAAATACAGTAGATTCATCAGGAACTTTTACGGGTGATGACCAGTTATAAGTAATCTCAGTTCCGTTTGTAATCCCGGAGTTCTTGTAAATAAGCCCATGAGTATAAAAGTCGGAAGTTCCGGTCTCATTGACCCCATATATCCTGACTTCTAAAATATCCTGATACAGATCATAAACCGTTGCATTCAGTGTAATATTCAGGCTTCCCTCAAAGTATTCAGTAGAACCATTTGCGGGCGAATTCAGAACAAATGTTGGGAATGGATTTGTCAAAGTTGCAAAATCAAGTCTTAAGTTGCCTGTGACATTCCATGATTGTTCCTCATTGGAATAACCGGCTTTTGTGGCATTTATGGTGTAGTTGCCCTGATAATTTTTCGTCCCTCCTCCGGCAGTTCCGCTAACAACAAAATCACTCACATTAAGTCTTATTCCTCCTGTATTGTTGGTCAGTCCGCTATCGGTCAGTGCGTTTGTGACATTAAAGAAAGAAACATTTGCATCCAAGAGAGGGCTTGCGCTGGTATCATTCACAAAGGAATCAACATACCACTGCTTATACAGGGTTGCTCCAGGCTGGACGCTATGGGTTGTATAGTTTGAATCAAGCAGGATCATTTCCTGATCATCAAGCACAACAACACTCGCCCCTGTGGAATCGCTTAAGTTTGAGCCACTGATTGTGACATTTATGCAGTATCTGCAATAAACATTGTAATCGGTAGTGACTCCCGCTCCCTTGTTTCCTACAAAGCTTACTTTGTCCAGGACAATGTTGCTGCTTAATATCTCTATGTCAGCATTATAGGATTTGCCTACCGTATTGTTGGAGAACGTGACGCTGGTAGTATTAATTGCAAATCCTCTTCTCAAGTTTCCTTCAGTATCTCCTGTAAGAAGGATATAGGAATTTTTAATGTTCAAAACAGACCCCGTCATCGCTGCGAACCTGTAATGAAGATTATTGAATGCATTTGTCAGGTTAGAGAAATTAGCAGTGATTGCCCCTCCGCTGTTAACAAACAAATTAAACTCTCCGTCAGCAAGGTCATTTCCCATCTCAAGAGTACAGTTTTCCATTATGAGGTTTCCTCCCGAAGTGATATTGATTATAGCATTGCTTCTGTATCTGCAGTTTCTGGAAGCATCGCTTAGATTACTAAAAACTGTTGAGTCCCCGACTCTTGTAAAAATTTGGGCAGGGGTTTCTTCCGTGTTCACCACTATAGTATCATAAAGTTCTAAAGTGAGGTTAAGAACATAGTCCTGGGTTATATTAAGGAGGGTATCATTTGCATACCTGTATCCTACTTTTGTATGGTTAACTGTATAATTATTCCAGAATGACTTTCCATTTCCATCATCAGCATACTCCGTAAGATTGTAGAAGATAGCACCTTTCCCGTTTGTTGTCTGTGAGAATATCCTGTCATTTGTCACATTCCAAGCACTCACATTCACTCCCGGAACAAGATTGTCTGAATCGTCTCTGACTGTAGCATTGAGCCTAAACTGTCTATAGACGCTTCCCCCGGAAACAGTATAAGACTCCAGGTCAGTAGAATTTATGAGAACCAGCCTGTCCTTGACTCCTGTTGTCTTAAAGGTTATCAGGCTATCACTCACGTTAAGTGGAGAGATTATATCCGAACGCTCTATTGTTCCTCTTGAATCCACAAAAGAAGCGTGGGTCGCAGGAGCGCTAAAGTTGTATGTGTTGGAAGCATTGATTGTCGAAATAAATCCATTGCTAAGGTTCATAACTCCCTCAAGATAAAGTGCAAATTCTCCGATATGAGTTGAGTTGAAAAATATCTTACAATCTGAATCAACATTCAGCCTTCCTGTGATTGTTATATTCAAGTCAGCATCTAAGGCAGGACAAACATTGAGGCTAGGGTCGAGAGCCCTGCACTGTTCCGTATAATTCGAGCCATAGCCGAAAGTAGTAGCATTTGCCAGCAAACCAATACAGTCAGTGTTTGCATCTATCTTTATATGCTCGGGCCTGATTGTCACACTCCTCTGTTCAGTCTGATTTTTAGTTCCGACATCATTAACAACATAGCCTGTGAAAGTGTGAGATGCAAACCTCAATCCGGTAATATTGTTCTCATACTTATTCGTAGCAGCATCATACAAGTAAGAGATTTCATCACTGCTCAATGCCCTTGAAAACATCATGGCTTCATCAATCATCCCCTTGTGCTGTGAAATTCCTATGTCCAGATGGTCTTTCCCAATCCGCAAAGTAGTTGTGCTCTCTTCATCGCCAGTGATAGAGAAAGATGAATTTATGTCCAAAACACCATTAACATATAAGCTGACGTCAGTCATATTATAAACTGCAGCAACATGATGCCAGGCATTGTCACTTATTGTCTGGGTTCCTGTAACTATTGTGGGTCCTGCCCTTTCCCTTATGGAAAGACTGCTTCCTGAAATTTCAAGTACGGCACCTATTCCTGATGCCCCCTTGCTAAACATCACATCTTTTGTGCCTTCCCTTAAATAAATCCAGGCAGCCCATGTAAAGTTCTTGTGTACATCAAGACTGTCACTATCAGCAATCTCAATATAATCCCCTACACCATCAAATTCCATGCTTTTCCCGAATTTTCCTGACCTATTCTGAATAGAGTTTGCAATGAGAGTTCCATTATTTCCGTATTTGCTTAAATCAGTCACTCCTCTTGTGCCGTTAGCATAATCCATCATAAGCCATAAAACAAGGGTATCATCAAAATCTGTAAATGCATAATGCGCTCCCTGTCCCTCCCCTCCTGTTGAAAGGTTGACAAATAAAGAGTTTCCTGCAAAGCCCCCATTTGCGGGAGTAGGGGAAGTAAAGTTAATATCAGCCCCTGTTGTATTAAAGACAAAATTAACACTTTCAGTATAGTTCCTGTTCCCTGTTGTGTCATTTGCATATACCTGGAAAGTATAGCTCCCTGTACTCAAAGTAGATAAGCTGTAATTCAGCAATGTCCCTGTCCTTCCTCCATTTGAAGTGAACATAGTAGTGTTGCTTGCTCCCCCATCCAGGCTATATTCAGCATCTCCGTTCTCATTCAAGCTCACAGTGAAGTTGATAGGAAGGTCTGTTGAATAATAATTATCGCCTGCCTTTGGAACATTGATTGTCACATCTGGAGGGGAAGCATCGCCTGCAACAGAAGACCATCCTGTAAATGTGATGTTCCCGACAAGAAGAGGCGAATAAAACCTATTTACATCAGGATGAAATATAATCCTAACAGAAAGATTTGTAGGCGTACCGATTGGAATATCGCTTGCATTTCCTCCTGTGACTTGGAATTCAGGACCGTAAGCATAAGCTCCCGCAGTGCTGTTCGCAACTCTTACAGTGAAATTGACAACAGGGAAGTTAAGACTTTCAGTAAGGCTTATGTTCAGCTTGTCCTCTGTTCCGTCTGTTGAGACATTTATCCCCTCGAATGTCTGCTCACCAAGATGCTTAAATCTTGGAGAAGTATTTTGATAAATTGCCTGTCCCTCATCAAAGTTAAGTGACTCATTAAAGATTAAGACCTCATCGATGCTCCCATTCCATGGAGCCGCGCTTGAGCCATCATTCAAATCACCTATTGCAGGGCCAACGCTGTTGCTTCCAAAATCAAGTCCTCCATAAATAGAGCTTGCATCAACGGAAGAATCAAGCTGGCAAGTAGCCTTCTTGTCTCCTGCTCCATTGTATCCTCCTGCAACAAAATGCCATTGATTGTCTCTTATTGAGTCCAGAATGCATCTCACAAAAGAATTTCCCCTTCTTATAACAAAAGTAAGGTTTCCGTTAGGGTCCGTATAAAGAGCCCAACCTCTGTTTGTCCCAAGGTTGTAATCAGAGATTATCATTCTATCTACGGCAGATGAAGTGTCTGTTCTCACCCACGCAGAAACACTGAAATTCCTGTTCAATCCAAATTCATCAACTTTTGTTCCTGTCAGCGAAATCCTGTCCCCACCTTTTCCGTCAAAAAAGAAATAGTCTCCATATACCCCATCTTCCTGGTATTTTGCGTTTCCCACCGGGGTCCCATCGCTGTTATAAGATGAATAATCATAGACCTTGGTTGTTGAAGTATTTGTATCAAAGGGGATATACAAAAACAGGTCATTATAAGGAGAGTTTGTTGTCCTGTTGTCAATGCTTATATGAGTGAAATTATTCTGGGCAGTAACATTTTCCAATATCCCAAAAACAGAGACATCATCTATTGTATATGTACTGAATCCTGTAACATTGAAGATGACAGTTCCTGCATTCAGAGAGGTGAAGTTCCAGCAATCCTCGCAAATGACTCCATCTTTTAAAATAGCAGGATTTTTATAGCTTGTCGGAACATTGTAAAGCGTAACATTTGCCGGCTTATCAAGCCCTGGATTATCTCCCGTCTTTAAATAGACAACACTATTCTCTATCTGTATATGGTCATCTAAAGACTCTCCAGAACCACTAATGGCTTCCAGAAAATGTATTCTTCCTTTTCCGCTAATCTTGTAATCAAGCTTTAATCCGGAGGCATTAATTGAATAATTAGTGACAACAACATCTATCAGGGAAACTTCTTCATCACCTGAAAAGTCAACAAAATCAATACCTTCAACATCCGGGTCCTCAATATCTGAATAAAGGACATTAGTATCTATAATAGTATTGTTCGTTGAGTGAAATTTCAATTCAAAGGCTTTCTTTCCTGAAGCAGGATAAATAGTACTGTTTGCCAGAGTATTATGGGAGCTATCAAGCAAGTATACTCCTCTGCCTGTGCTCAAATCAACAGTTATATTCTCAGCAAGAGAATTGTTTGTTCTGTTCAGAAATAGTCCAACGCCATAATTGCTTATGTTTATGTTCCTGACAGTCACATTCGTTAGTCCCGAAACAAGTATTCCTACGTCCTGTATTCCTCCATCTCCTGTGATTGTCTTTCCATTTCCATCAATAACTATATCGTTTCCTTTCACCTCAAGGCAATTTCCCGGCCCTGAGAAATTATTATTAAGAGTGTATCTTCCTGCATTGGTGATATTCCCGCAAGAGTTTATTCTTGTGTTATCAACACTGAAAATGGTGCTTTCAGTATAGTTCCTGTTTCCTGATGTGTCATTTGCATACACCTGGAAAGTATAGCTCCCTGTAGGCATTGACTCATTTGTGAATGTATAATATACGTTGTCTGTTGTCGACATTGTTATATTCGTGGCTCCTCCGTCGAAAGAATAAAGGACGGTGTCCCCTGTTTCACTTAAAGACACATTAAATATCAGAGGAAAGTCGGTGGCATTATAAGTCGCATTCTCAGGAGTTACAATTGTGACACCAGGGGAAATCGTATCGGTAGCTTGATAGGTTGTTATATTGATATTGTCCAAAAGACATCTCTCATTATTAGCATTATTGTTACATCCAAACCTGATTTGAACAGTGGATGTCAGAGTGATGAAGTCCTGCAGAGAAAAGTTCTTCGTTCCATCAGGCTCTGCAGGCTCAATCTGGATTAACTGCACATAGCTGCCTGTTCCATTGTATACATAAGCCCTGAGAAATTCTCCTGATTCCATATTTCTTGTTGCAAAATCAAAAGTCAGATTCACAGAGGTCTCCCCGCTTAAATCTACTGCAGGAGAACTCATAATTCTTTCTGCCCCACCAAGATTCTTAGCCTCACAAAGTCCTACGGTTGCCCCGCTTCCCGCAAACCAAAGGCCAGAAGGGAGGATTGTCCACTCACTCAAATCAGTGCAATCCTCAAAGAATTTTGGAACCGGGTCAACAATGTGGTCAATCTGAACATCTCCGCTTACAATTTTTATATCAAAAGTATCCTGCTCTCCAACAAGACTTAATAGGGAAAAGACTGTGTAATCACCGGAAACAACAGAAGCAGATGCAATTAAATCCACACCATCCTTCTCGTAAATTTCAATGCTTGGATTAGCCCTTGTCTTTCTTGCATATATTTTTATGTCCCTTTCAGAAGTAAGGTTTGCCTCAAAATAAGCCCTCACATATTCACTCTCGCTGATTGTCTCGCTCCATACTCCGTCAAATGCATAGGTTTCATTATAAACATCAGAGACAAACTGCCTGCTTGAATCCAAGTGCTCCGCATTAGTTATAACAATTATATCAAAAGTCTGATTGCTCAAATGAGGAGCAACAAATTCAAGATAATCATAAACTCCATTATCATCCAAATCAGAAACAAGGCTCGCATCCAAATAAGTATCATTCTCCTGCCAGTATATCCTTATCTTACTAGGATTCCTTATTCCAAGGCTTTCATTCAATTCAGAGGATATGAGGACATTCTGGTAATGCACATCATCAGGCCCTGTAACTCTTATCCTCTTCCCTCTATCCAGCTCTTCTTCAACAGCTACTGGAGCTTCAGTGTAATACTCTATTTCAACAGCATCCTCTGTTTCATTAAGGTCAACAATAACCTCATTCACATCTTCAGAAATAATGAATCCTGTGAATGTGAATATCCTCTCAATGAATTTCATTATCTTGCTCTGTTTTTCAAGCTCCAAATCTGCTGTCACCTCTCCGGTTATTCCAACATTTATACTAAAACTCTCGCTCCCTTCCTCAATTTCAGACTCATTGTCAGGAAAATTTCCCTTCTCCTCTTCAGATTCATTTCCTAAAATGTTTTGCTCTCCTGAATTTATCTCCTCCTCATTATCTTCTGCCTCTTCTAACCCTCCATTTCTATTTTCCCTATCCTTCTTCTCATCCAATTTTCTTATAGAAACATTTTCAGCGCCAGCAGGGATCTCAACACTGACTGTGGCAGGCCCTTCCTGCAAATCAATTCTCTTCTTCCACTTGACAGGCTGCCCAAGAACCGCGCCATATTGAGTGATATTAACAGTGATATTGCTATCTATAATTGTCTGATTTGCTAATGTTTCATTGGTAAATGTCTCGTTGAATGTTGCATTGATTATCTCCCCTATTGATTCATTTATAGATTCGTTAATTATTGATTCGTTTTTTTCAATAATGGGCTCTCCTGCAGATTCATTTGTTTCCTCAACTTCCGGCTCTACAACTGAAATATCTTTTTCAGCTTCAACAATCACATTATCCTGATAAACAAGTTTCACGGAAAGCAATGAATCGTTCAAAGCCATAAGCCCGAATTCAGAAAGATCAATAGAAATCTTTTTCTTTTCATTTCCAAGAAAATCTTCCCCGAATCCTTCCTCTTCCACAGAATATCCGGTACTGATTTCTGCAACTCCATTTCTAACCTTCAATTTGACAAGATTATCATCTGCCTTCTCTCCCTCGACCTCTACACTGCCCTTAACTATCTTGGCATCCCTGTCTCCAACCTCATACTCGAAGCTTTTTTCCTTTGTAACCTTTCCATAAATAAACCCTTCAGACGTGACCTCTCCGGTAATCCCGGCATCTCCCGATTCTGCAGGCGGTTCACTTGATTCTCCAGGCTCTTCGGCTGTTTCTTCAGTCTGGCTCTCCGGGCTCTCTGCAGGCATTTCCTCCTCAACAGTTCCTTCAGGCTCTTCTATTGTTCCTTCAGGCTCTTCCGTTGTCCCCTCATTTCCTGGTTCTTCACCGTTTTCTTCTTCAACAGTTCCTTCAGGTTCGACAGGCTGTTCATCTGAATTTTCAGAGCTTTCCTGCCCATCCGAACCTCCTTCGCCCTCTCCAAAATCAGTAGCAGTTTCTTCCGTTTCTTCAGAAGGTTCTTCAGACTTATCAGAAATCTTAATCTCAAATTCAACTTCAGGATAAACCTCTCTCTTTCCTATCAATCCATAACCTTCTCCCTCACCCGAAATTTCCAGGTTTTCCACATAAAACTCTCCCTGTATAGAATCGGAATCAACTAAATCAGAAAGGAAGAATTCCTTTTCCACACCATTGAAAATAACAACTATTTTAGAGCCAGCCGGAATCAACTCTCCGGCCATTACATTCAAGTTAAGAGCTCCTGTAATTTCTTCTCCTGGGTTGTAATTTGATTTTACATCAAGAGTAACTCTTCCCGTAAAAGTTGTAAAGTAAAAAAAAGAAAGTAAGAGAACTACAATAATTCCAAGAAAAATAAAAGGCACAAAAAAGTTTTTACTTTTTACAGGAAGTTCACTCCCAAGATAAGTTGTGACAACCTTTCCATCAACCCTTTTTGTTTCATAATAATACGGACCAAACCTCTTCCCGTTTTTGTAAGTATACTTCTTGTGAACCATCCTCTTTTTTAGTGTAGGAGAACCTCTCTTTTCTCTCTATATAGGAGAAAATTATGATTTATAAGCATTTCTCTACAACAATTTTACAGATAAAAGGTTCTCTTACAAGCTTAGAAAGTAAATATCCAGTTATTTTCAGAAAACCCGAGGGGATCTATACAGTTTGGATTGCTCAAGTTCTGCCTTATGTTGTTCCCTGTGCCACAATCAGGATGGAAAACTATGCAATCAGAATCATCCAAATCAACCGAACCATCCTCATCGTTGTCCAGCCCATCAGAGCATTGCCTTAATCCAGGGTAAGGGGGAATATCCCATCCAAGATTATAATTATTATTTCCTGTTCCTGTAACAAAACTAAATGCATCTCCCTGCCTTCTTACCCTGCTAAAATCTTTAGACAAGCCGGAGAAATAGCTGTAATTTGCGATTTGGTTAAGCTGATAGCAATTCTGTGCATTAGACCCACAAGTTTTCAAAGAAGTCTGTAATAAATTCATTCCGGGAGAAGGATTCCAGTTACCCCATGTAATCGCATCAAAACCTGCATGGAAAGCAACTGCCTGCGCCGCCTTTACGTTATAACCATGCAAGCCATAGCTATAATTGAATATGGGCACAGCAAATTCTGTTGAAATCAGGCCCTTATTGCTTATCCCGTTAACTCTCCACGTGTCCCTCACAAAATTAGCAACGTACCTTGCCTCTTCGGGATTCTGGAAATATATGTGGGCATCAAAATAATCATAGAATGGAGATCCATTTACCATAGCTCTTCTAAATGATTCAACTGTATTTTGTCCGACATCTTCCTGCCTGATAATGCTTATGCCGTTCCTCCTTCCTAAAACAGGATTATAATATTGTCCGTCATAAATCCAGCCATCTTCATTATATCCTGCCCCTAATGTAAACGCAGGAGTGCCCGAAACAGCAAAGGCAACAACAGGCAAAGAAGGAGCTATTTCCTTGATTGCATTATAGCTGACATTTTGAAGGCTTAAAATTGCTTCATCTCTCTGATTGCTGTTCCATCTTCCATAACTCCCATTTACCTCGAACTGATGCCCCCATTCATTCCCTACCTGTATCGCCGCAAGAACTCCTGCATGCTCCGGACTTGGATTTACGTAGTATCTGTCTGCAAAAGCCTGTAAATAATCTGTCCACTCAGTTATATTTTTTGGATATGAATCAGGTTCAAAGAGTGTTCTTCCACCTATATTGAATCCAACTTCTGACTTATTTGGATGATTAGCTCTTAAGGTTAGAATAACTTTTAGGTTTCCAGATTTATATTCTGCCATCTTTGCATCCATGGTAGAAAAGTCCAACTCTCCTTCCCCAGTTGGGCCATACATTGTGTACCACTGAATCAAATCCCTTCCAAAAGAAGCTTCTGAATTTTTTGCATTAGCATAGTCGCTTCCTATAATTCTGACTCCTGCGGATGGAATCTTGTCGATATTTCCGGGAATAAGTCCAAATCTCGTTCTTGTGCAGGTCTCCAAATCAAAATCAGACAGCTCAACAACATTTATCCCAAAGTCAGCACATGAAGACAGTTGTCCTTGGCAGTCCTGTGGGCAAGTCAACTCATTTTCTCCTGGCTCGCATATTCCATTCCCGCACTCAAATGATAGAGTCCCTTCAGGCTCGCATCTCACAGGAAGGTCGTCAAACTGGCATGCCTGCCCTGAATCCAGGATGGCTGTGGCTTTCACATTTTCCGGAATAATCGAAAACAAAGAAATAGAGAACCTGACTGATGAAGAGCCAAACTCCCCTGGAATGCTTCCTTCTCCCTGATTCAATGAAAAAACATTATCAGGAAACTGGAATACAAGATTGTCTATTGCCTGGCTTCCTGGACCTCTGCTTACAAGAACCTCAACATCTGTCTCATTATAAAAGCAAGATTCAGCTTCCAGATTCAAATCCGTGCATGAGACAAATCTGTTATACTCCCCTCCATCTCCCCCTTTTCCAAGAATATCAACAATCGCAGGCTGCACAAAAAGCCAGATGATTGAAATCCCTATGATTGATATGAGGATAATAAGAATTACAGTGATTATTCCGGACAGCCCCTCTTTTTCCATTAAAACCTAAAAGAAATTATTATTTAAATTGTTCTCTCGCGGATAAACTTTTTATGCAGTTCATTTACATTTCTGTCGCATACGTAATCATGCTGTCTGAATCCCCCTCCAAATGTTTTAGGGATGTGCATCAGCTCGTGTATTATCACCTTATCCTGCTCTTCCCTGCTCAACCTTTCAAACCTTTCCAGAAATTCTATAGCATAATGCGCCTTCACGCCTATCGCCTTCTGCATAAGCTTTCCTATCGTATGGCACCTAGCAATCGTTCTCTTTGTGCTGCTTCCGGAACTTCTGAAGCACTTTACTCTATCAACAGCTATGTGGTCCATTTCCAGAAATTTAGCAATTTCCTCCATCCTTGTCTGTAAATCAGAAGCGTATTCGTATTTCATTCTATTATCTCAATAATCTTTCTTCTGGAAGTCGGGTTTTTTATAATTACCTGTCTTTTATCAACATTGAATTCCTGGGCCAGCAATTTCACAACTTCATTATTTGCTTTTCCCTTTTCAGGCCTGGCTTTTACTCTAATCTCATAATCACTATCAGAAACCCGGATTACCTTGTCTTCCCTGCTCCCGGGCCTGACCTTAACATGAACTATCATTATTATTAAAAGAAAGAGTCCCTTAAATTACTTGTCCCTGCAAAAGAAAATGATTGTTGCAATAAAATAAAGTTTAAAAGCCAGGTCTATTAGTAAATGAATGGTTACACGCATAAGATCTTATGACGAAGATGGAGTAATAATAGAGACCGGCGAGACCCTGGAAAGGAGAAGCCTGATGGCAATTGACTGCTTCGACTTGCTCCCAGACGCAGATGATAACATATTGAGAGAAATGGTTGCAATAAGAGGTGGAAATAATGCTCTCTATTTTAACGAGAGTGGAAGAAGAATTCAGGTCTACGGACGAAATGGATTATAACTTTTCTTTTTCCATATTTGACAAAGAATCAATTACTGTCTGAAAATGCTCATCCTGACTAACTCCTATTTCATCCATTCCTTTTCTTATGTCATCCCGGTTTATATTAGCTGCAAAATCCTTTTTCCTCATCACCTTATCAACGCTCTTCGCATTCATGCCAGAAAATCCGGATGGTCTGACTTTAGACAAGGCAACTATCAACCCTGAAAGCTCATCCACAGCAAACAAAGTTTTTGCCATTTTTGTATATCTTTTTATTCCGGTAGCTTCATTATGCCCTAAAATTGCCTCAATAATTTCTTCAGGATATCCTTCCTTCCTCAATTCCTCGCATCCCTTTATAGGATGTATACTAATATCAGGATACCTTTCATAATCCATATCGTGTAACAAGCCAGTTATCCAGTAGATATCAGATTCTTCCTTCCTCAAACTCATTTTTTTAGCATATCCCTCCATAGCACAAGCAACAGCAAGACAATGATTCCTCAAGCTCTCGCTTTGAACCCATTCCTTCAAAAGTTGCAAAGCATCACTGCGGGTTTTCATAACCTCAAATAAAAAGTAGCTTATATAAAATTATTGTGCAACTGTTTCTGTTTCCGTCTCTGATTCCACTTCAGAAGAAAATACTGTCCACCAGGGCCTGTCTGTATCAACAACCCCTCCATCGTCAGCACTTATCTCTACTCTCACTTCAGCAGATCTTGGAAACAACCCAAGCATTCTGTATCTTTTCTCTGCCCTTACTTCATACCTTAATCTTCGATTTGAATCATCTCCTGCTTCAATAGAATCATCATCATTAACCTCATCGTCGCCAATCTCGTCACTATCATCAACTTCATCCCTCTGACCGACATCCTTCAAGACAATTGTGCAATTATTATCGGCAGAACAAACGTGTAATCTTAAAACTTCCAAGGCTCTTGCAGCAGCAACATCAGGCATAACTTTTATGCTTGCATTTGTACCATCACGCAATTTCACCTTTATATTTCCCCTGCTTCTATTCTTATCATCTCCGGCTTCGTCCTCAACTTCAATCTCGTCTTCAAATTCAATTTCTATCTCGCTCTCTCCATCCTTTGACTTATATTTTATTTTCTGTTCAATCCTTCCGTCTTCTCTTTCCCTGTATTCAACCCTTACTTCACTTTCAACACCATTCTCATCAACAATAGTCCTTTCTTCTTTGAACCTGAAGACATCCTTACCGCTGCTGTCATCGTCATCATCAGAGTCATCGTCAGAATCATCCAAATCATCATCTTCCCTGTCCCTGTCATTGCCATCCCTTCCACTTCCGCTTTCAGCAATAACAAGTGTACTTCCAAGAACATAGAACATTATCACAAACAAGACAAGCAATCCTGATAAAACGCTCTTTTGATTCATCCTATTCAAATGCAAAAGAATTATTTAAACCTATCTTCTCTTTCTAAAGATAAGCCAAAATATGAAGATAACAACGGCATAAGGAATTACTACAAATATCAATTTAAGCAAGCCCGCTAAACTAGTTACAAATCCCCTGACAAGCTCCCCGAATGTGACAAAGGTTATATTCGCAAACTCGCTGCTTTCTTCCTCAATACTGAATGAGACAGTGGCATATTCTACTCTTTCATCTTCGCTATTCAAAGCTTCCTTTAGGTATTCAATTGTCCTTTCCTGCTCTGCTATCTGTTCATTTAATAGAATCTTATCGCTGATGCTTTCAGCCTCATTCAAAAATGTCTTTAGTCTTGCCAGCTTTTCACTCTCTATCCTTAATCTTTCTTCTAGTCTGACATAACTGCCTGTGATATCATAAGCATCCTTGCTTTCACTCTGTACCTCTCCTATTTCTCTCAAATCTGCAAGCAATGCATCCATATTCCTGACATCTACCCTCAAATTATAATATCCTATTTGCCTTTCATCAAAATCTTCTCCGTAAGTATTAACATTTCTATTAAGAACAATAGCCCCGCTGCCCGCAACTGCGCTATCAAACTCATCTTCCGCTTCTGCAAAATCTCCTCTTTCAACCTCAACTCCAAGAGAAGCCGAATAAACTATTTTCCTTGTTTCAACTCCTGGCGCGAAATCTTCTCCATAATATCCTGGAACAAGGCCTACAGAGTCTGCTACGCCTACGCCTTCCTTAATTGCAAAATCCCCTCCAAGATAACGTTCTGATTGTACCACATTCCCGAGATTAAAATTGCTTATAACAAGTATCAAAACGACCACAGCAAGAGCAAGAACCCAGTTTTCCTTCAATACGTGCAACTGTTTTTTGAGACTCATATAAAATCAAGATAATTAGTATTCTTAAACTTTATGAATCACCGCGTTAAAATTTCTAATCCATCACCCATCTTCAAAACATAATCCTTTCCAACAGCCTGTTTTGTCTTGACATGCACTGCCTTGACAAAAGCTTTTCCTATATCTGAATGCAAACGAAAGGCAAAATCCAATGCAGTTGAGCCAGGAGGCATCAAATAACAATCAGGCAGGACATTTCCTTTGCTGTCAGATAATTTCGCACCTGCAGGATAAACAGCAATATATTTCAGCAAATCGAATACAACAGAATTCAAAACTTCCTGGATTCCAGTACCGCTAAAATCTTTCATTATATTCGAGATATTGTCCAGAGCTTTCTTCTGATTATCAGACAATTCTCCCTTAATCTCAAACTTATCCTTTCCTGGGATATATTCTATCAGCCCCGCCTTGTCCGCCTCTCTTAAAGCCAATTCCCCTTCAGCATAACAAGGAACAATAGGATAATCAAATTCCTCCTTTACTTTCTCAAAGTTTTCTTTCCCTCTCGGCCTGTCTATTTTATTGGCTGCGATTATCATTGGCTTAGTCATCTTTCTCAAAGCAATAGAAAATTTCTTCACCTCTTCGGGATTCCAGGAAGTAGGCTTATCGGGATTCAGCCCTGTTTTTAATAAAACAGATTTAACATCATCTTCTGTTACTTTCAATCCTGAAAACTGCTTTGCTACAGCAGCAGATAGCTTAGATTTCTGCATTTCAGCAGCCCTCGCGAACTTTTCCCATCCCTTATTCAAAATACCAAGATACCACAAATCCAATTCCTTTTCAATCATTTTAACATCTTTAGAAACATCATACTCATCAGCAGGTTTTCCCTCGCTATCCAGCTCCCCTGACATATCAACTACATGTATGAAAGCATCTGCTCCAGCCAAATCATTAAGAAATTCATTTCCTAATCCCTTTCCTTCACTTGCTCCTTCAACCAAGCCTGCTACGTCCATCAATTCAAACGGCACAAACCTAAAGTCCTTTTTCACATACCCCTCTCTTGGGTTTGAGTGCTTCCCAAAATCTACAGCTAAATCTTTAATCCTGACATAAGCCATCGCATGATTCGGCTTTATTGTTGTAAACGGATAGTTAGCAATTTCAGCATCAGCCAGAGTCGCAGCTTTGAAGAACGTGCTCTTCCCCGCCGAAGGCCTCCCAACAAGTCCGATTAACATACTTGAGAAAGAAAAAGAGGGGTTTTAAGCATTTCCAATCAATAAAACCAGGAATAACCTTCAACAATCAATTTGACGAGAATTGCAATAGCAAACAGGGAATATGAAATCCGAAGATTTCTAAATTTTGCATTCACAATCCTTGAAAGTGCTTTTATATTTGCCAGATAATCTTTTGTGATATCTTCAAAATCAAAATTCTTCATCTTGCTTGCAGTCTTATCAACATCCATTGACATCGCATCCTTGTAATACAGCAGGGATTGTTTTCCGGATGCCTTTGCCCCTCTTGGATATAAGGTAAGAAAGGCAAAATATCCTGAAGCTATAAAGGGCAACAAGGTGATTATCAGAAGATTCATAGGCAATTCCCCAAAATTATTAAGGAAGCTGAAAAACAGGGACAAAATAACTCCGATAAGAGCTATAATAATATTCGCCTTTGTGTCTGCAAGCCTTATCAGATTCTGGTTTTCAGAATAGCTCCTGCCAAGATATTCGCTCAAAGGTCTCACATCTCTTTGCATATGAATAAATAGAAAACTAAACTTATAAACCTAATTCTTTTAGGACCTCTTCAGTCCTTTTCTTGAATTCATCCATGTTTCCATCATTGATGATTAAATAATCAGCCATCTCCATGCATGCTTTGATGTTAAATCCAAATCCGTCTCCAGAACCATACAACTCCATATCATCAATCTCCTTGAATTCCTCAAAAGTCATCGAATCTTTTTCTCTTTTTCTTTCCTTCATTCTCTCGAACCTAATTCTTTCAGAAGCGTCAATAGCAATTAAGAGCCCAAGCTTTTTCAGCTCTTTTCCTTCTTCGTCATTTCTAAGGCCCTGGATAATATAATTTCTGCCTTCCTGAATCCTAGAAGCAATTTTGTTTGAAGGATATCCAATTCCTTCTTTTTTTCTCATCTCCCTGACATACTGTTGTATATTCTTTCTTGTCAACTCTATCCCTTTTTCTTTCATTTCTTCTCTTAAGATATCTCCCGTAGAAATCGCCTCAAATCCCTTTTCAGACAAAATTTTTCCAAGAACATCTTTCCCAGAACATAAGGGCCCGGTAACTCCTATTATCATCCAGTTTCACATGATTAATGGTTTAAATAATTACCCAAGATTGCCAGTGCGGATAAATGTGATTGTCCTTCTGGCAAAATCCTGATTCTTTCTCAAGGCCACATATATCATGTTCCCTCTCTGAAAAACTCCCTCAATTTCAGGGTTTATCTGAAATCTTCCCCCAACCATTCTTGAAAAAATAACATCTATTTCATCTGCCTCCCTGCAGCCACCCTCTGAAGTATAGAGCATTTTGGAGCCAAATTCATCTTCGACAATAAAGTCAAGAAAATAGTACAAGCCCGGATTGTCAAGCTTGTTGGGACAAAATCCCCTTAAATAAAGTTCTCCGCTCACTAAATGCAAAGAAAAACAGGAGATATATAATTTTCCCCTGACAAGAATCTTTAAATATGCTCTGCCTTTCCTTTTCGCATGAGCCTGTAGCTCAGCCTGGTTAGAGCGCCGGTCTTATAAGAAATGCGTTCGTTAGAGCGTATCCTTTCATAGGTGACCTAAGAAAGCCGGAGGTCCCAGGTTCAAATCCTGGCAGGCTCATAAAAACAAATGAACGAATTTGCTTTAAATCACAGACTTGTATCATGGGATCTTTCCCATAAAGTAACATATGTTACCGGAATAACCGAGTTTCTCGCGCTCGGTTATTTAACTTACGACAAAATTCCACTTGATTCGACTCCTGCAAAACTGGCGCTGTCAGTACTAGCACCGACAGCAGGTTATGCCATCCCGGTTGTAAAATCGGTTGTCCGTGCGCCTTACAAGCTTGCAGGTGATATCATTAGCTCGATTCTGGAAACAGTAATAATTACGGGAAACAGGGCAATTGAAACAGGAAAAAAAGTTCAAAGAAAAATCTTGGGAAACAGGAACAAAACAAACAACCAGAGTGCAATTAATCTTGAAGAAAGAGTTGATTAATCATTTAGTGCAAAGAGCAAGAGCATAAGAGTCGTCATCTGTTGTAAAGACTCTTGATTCCCCAAAATAAAGCTTCACAAAACTCTTGAAATCATCTTTTTTCAGGTGATACGAAACGGCAACAATTATTTCATCTCCTTTCTTGAAATCAACGGACTTATTCTGGAACCTGACTACCTGATTTTTCAGGATATCGTAGTAAAATTCTATCCTTGAATTTGCAAATCTTACTCCAAATTTGACATTTTTCTTATCCAGTCCAAGCAGACTTGGGATGTGCCCAAGAAACTTGTCATTGCCTCTTTCTTCCCTGACAAATTTCAAAACACCTGATTCCAGTTTTCCGTTATCCAATCCATTTCCTATAACAAGCATATCACCATCTTTCATGGCACTTCTCACCTTATACATCATATCATGTATTTCAAAGTTCCCCAGAGTATTCCCAAGAAGAAGGAATAGATTTCTCTTGTAACCCTGCTTCGTAAGAATATCAGTAACATTCTCAAGATTCTCAAAGTCAGAAATGTTCCAGTGCGACTCTACAATCTCCCCGGCATTAAGCTTAGAGATTTTCTCAATTGCCTTGTTGACCATATAGCCACTTATATCAATAGGGCAATATCGGACTTTTACTTTTTTGTTCAGGGTCTCAAGAAATAGGACAACCTTCTTCCCATCTCCACAGCCTAAGTCAACAACATTTATAGGATCATTGCCGACACTCTTTACAATTTCCCCTAGATTCTCCTTAATCAGAACAACTTCTTTTGAGCCAAGCTTTGTCTTGTACTCTGAAGTCGCCTGAAGGTCAAGATATGCCTGGGCCTGCTCGGGAGTAAGATACCACAGTTTAGAATCAGCGATATCCCATACCCTCTTTCCATCGCTCTTGGAATATCCTCTCTTAATTAGTTCCCTAAATATTAGGTCACTTATTTTCATATAAAAACAACAAATCAATTCCTTTTAAGTGTTCCGATTCTGTCTTTTTCACCGGGATAGTAACGTTTAAAAGTCAATTTTCTCTCTTCCCGTTATGCCCTTGTAGTCTAGTGGCCAAGGACGACGCCCTTTCGCGGCGTAAACCCGGGTTCGAATCCCGGCAGGGGCATTTGTAAAAAAGGGGTATTTTTATAAACCCTAGATTCTTCTGTATTTCATGCAAAAAATAGACCCTTACAAGTCGAGGCAGAGATTTGAAGAATGGAAAAACCAAAAAATAACTGAAATATCAAAAAGCAATGCTGAACTTCTTAGGAATTATATTCTTGATATGGAAAAAGGAATTAACACAAACGGAACAGTTAAGGGTCCGAGAAGCCCGATTAAACTGCTTTCTCTCGTTTATAGAATTAAAAAAATAATGTTGCTGGCTGAAAACAAGTTTAAGCTGAAAGACTTATCCAGGATTACAGAAGAACAAATACATGATCTTTTTCTGGATATGCATTCCGGAAAAATAGTCAAAG